>ERZ772974.33-NODE-33-length-103051-cov-4.810750_pt1 | contig 103051 bp, 136 predicted proteins | sample MGYA00580671_ERZ772974 | MGnify/ENA primary metagenome ERZ772974 (study PRJEB29015, sample SAMEA2738065) | human oral metagenome | biome: human oral; feature: human-associated habitat; material: saliva | place: China | collected 2218 ... | reverse complement strand
GATTCTTCACTTACACGAACCATTGTTGGAGAGAATGTTCCAAATTTAGTACGTACATCTTCAACGAATTGAGCCATACGGATATTCAATTCTTTTAATTGCTCTGTTGTAAGGTTAGTTGGGTCAACTGTACGACTATCACTTTCTTTAAACAATTCCATAGCATCTTTAACTTCTTTAGAGTTAAGGATTTTTTGAGCAATTTCATTTACGGCATTGCTATTAGCAGTTGTTTTGTTTTGTTTGAAAGCTTTAAGAGCAGAAATATAAGCATCTGTTACTGGAATTTCCAAGTTAGAAGCCAAAGCATTCTTAGCTGAAATCAAATCATTAGCTAATCTTTCTTTTTCAGCAGCTTTTGCTTTTTCTGTTTCGATAGCATTATTTTTAGCTGTTGTATCTTGTGCTACAATTGTTTTTTGTGAAGCAATATTATTAGCACGAGTTTGGTCAGCAGCTTTTGCATTGTCTAAATCTGTTTTTGTTTTAGTAACATCTTGACTAGCAGCTTGTTTAGCAGAAGTTAAATCATTGATTTCACCAGTTAAAGTAGTTTCATTTGTTTGATTTGTTTTTAAATCTTGTTTGATAGAATCTACTTTGTCTTGAGCATTCTTTTTGTCAGTAGTAGCTTTGCCTAACGCATCAACTTGAGGTTGGATTTTAGCTTCTTCATTCTTTTGGTTTTGTTTTGCAGCTTCTAAATCTTTTTCTGTATCAGAGATTTCTTTTTTTGTATCTGTTACAGATTTATTAGCGTTAGCAAGTTTTTGGTCCAATTGAGGAGCTTTTGCTTTATCTTCTGCCAATTTGTTTTCAGTGTTAGTTAAATCTTCTTTAGTTTTATCAACTGCATCTTGAGCTTCTTTTGCTTCAGCAGTTGCTTGGTTGTAATCAGATTTAGCTTGAGTTTCTTTTTCAAAAATGTCTTTTGCAGAATTTTCAGCGTTAGTAACATCTTGAGCAGTTTTTTCTACTCGTTTTTCTGCTTTCTGAATAGGAGTAGCATTTTCTGTAGTAGTAGCTTCAGTTGTTTCTGTTGGTTTAACTTCTGTAGCCGAAGTAATTGTAGTTGGTGTTGCAGTAGTAGTGGTAGCTACAGCCTCGGTAGGTTGGGTAGCAGGTTGTACTTCCTCTGCAAATACGGTTGTTCCAGTAGTTGTGGCTAGAATAGCAGCCCCAGCTAAGATAGTTTGTTTTTTCATATTAGATTTACCTTTCTTTTTCTGTAATTTTTGTAAATTTTCTAACAGTTTAGTTTCATAGTAACATATAAATTATTTTTTGTCAACAAAAAAGTGAAAACTTTTTAAAAATTTTCACTTTTTCTTTTCTTCAGTTAAAAAATGATTGTATTAGTCTTTTGCTACAACGTGAGTCTCATATCTGTCACCTGGTGCAATTTTGTGAACTTTAGCAGTACAACCAGAGAGAAATAAGATTAGTAGAGCAATAGGGATAATTTTTTTCATTTCATCACTCTTCCTTATTATCAGAATTTGATTTTTTAATTTTGTCAGCACTCTTATTTAAGAAGTCAGCAAATTTATTAAGGCCTTTATTAAGGAGTGTTTGGCCTTTTGCAGAAGCGATAGCAACACCAGTTACAAAAGTGTCTTTTGTATTATTGATAGTGTTTTGCGTTTTTTCTGAGTGATAGAACTCATCAAATGCAGAGATTGCTTTATAGATTTTATCAGCAGATTTATTTGAAATCTTATCAGCACCTTCAAGCAATTTATTATAATCTTCTTCTGAAATTTGAAGCAATTTAAGAGCAGTTTCAAGAGATAGGTTGTGTTTTTCTACAAATGATTTAATCTTATCTTTCAATGAATCGTCATTAACAGTTCCGTAATATTGATTTTCAAAATCAAGGATTTCTGCTTCTGTATATTCATTAGCAAAGATTTTTTCATTGAGTTCTTGAGCAGTTTCGATAGTAATAAATTCTTCCTTAGCCAAGATTTTGTCAAGGTTTTGATTTTCAGAAAGAGCTTCATCTAAAGCTTTCTTAACAATAGGAAGTTCTTTTTGAGAGTTGATAAAATTAAGAAACTCATCATAAGTTTTCATTTCTTTAGTATCAGTAAGTGTTTCTTCAGTCATAGTTTCTTGTTCCTTTGCTTCTTCTTGTGCGACCTTGTCAATTTCTGAAAAGAGTTCATCTACCTGTTTATTTCGTTCGATAATATTTTCCAAGTACTCTTTAATTTGAAGAGCCGCTTTGCCATTTGTCTTACCTGTTTTAGCTGCAGAAACGGTAGTCACAGCTAGACCTAATTCTTCAGCAATTTTCTTATTTGTAATTTTTTGATAATTGTTAGCTTCATTAAACAATTCTTCTAAATTTAACTCTTTACTCATTTGTTTATCTTCCTTTACATCTTTAATTTCAGAATCTTTTGACTTGTATTCATTGATAATACTTTCTAAGTATCGTTTTATTTGATAAGCAGTTTTGCTCTTATTTTTTCCAATTTTGCACATATGAATAGTAGAGGTGCTACAGCCGATTGCTTCAGCAATTTCTGGTTGAGTTACTCGTCTGTATTTTTCAACCTCTTTGAATAATTCTTCTAAATTAAATTCTTCTTTTTTCATATAATTTGAAGCGTCAGCCTCGAATAAGAAGTTAATAAGATAATTTCGTATAGCACTTGTGAATTTAGAAGTTTTTGTTCGTGCAGCTTGTCTCACTCCACCATTTGAAATTCCTAACGTTTGTTCCATTTCAGAAAAACTGAAATTCAAATATTGTTTTGCCAAATCACATAATTGAATTGTTGTAAGGGAATTTAAGTAATTATAAAATTCGGGTTTTGTGATTTTGTGCTCATTGAGTAAATCATTGTGTTTATCAAGCATTTTTTGGATTGATTCTTTTTCATAAAGTATTTTTGCTTCTTCATGAGACCAATCTTTTTTAGTTTGTTCGATAACTTCTTCTACAGTAGTTATTTGAGTTGATTTGTGTTTTTCAATAAGTTCACTAAGATACTCTTTTAAATCTAAAATTCTTCGGTTCTTTTCATTACCGTTAATCATTTTACTTACAGTCTCTGAACTACAACCTAAAATTCTTCCAATTTCTGTATAATTCAATCGAGTATAAGTCAGAGCTTTTTGGTATAAATCATAAGCAGTAATACCTTGATAAACTTGAGCTTTGCAAATGTAAGCGATTAAACATTCTCTAATTTTAGTTACAAATTTAGATTTTGTTCTATTTTCTTCCAAGACTGACTGGATAGTGCTAGATGAAGCATTAAAGCTTTTACCAATCTTGCTATAACTAAAGTCTGGGTATTTTTTAGCAATGTTATAAAGTTCATTCATTGTAAGACTATTTAAATAGTCAATACTATAAATTGTTTGCATGAGTTCTTCTTTCTATTCTTTATTTTCAGTATTATCTGTTTCAGAATTGTTGTCTGCATTAGACATGATAATACTTGCACCAACATACATTATAAGTGCTAATCCAGGGTAAAAACAACCGAATACGAAATAGCCTAAACGTAATAATGTTGGGTCAACGTTGCTATATTCAGCAATACCACCCAATACGCCATCAAGTTTTTTATTAGTTTTTGATTTCTTCATGATTCAAAAACCTCCTTATTATATTATATTAGTGTAGTATATCACTTTTGTTTTTTATGTCTTTCCACAAGTAAATCTGATTGTCTTTGATTTTTACAATCGGGACAGCTTGCATGAGTTTGTTTTTTAATAGATTGTGCAATTGAGCGAGCATTTCGTTTGACTACTTTGCCACATTCACATTCACAATCATAAAGGAAATAACCATATTTATCTTTTTCTTTTGTTTTGCCAATCACCTTCAACTTTCCAATAATAATACCAGTAAAATCTGAAATTTTTCTCACATTCTAATACCTAAAACAATACGACTGTTTTATATTCTTTCCCAATTGCTTCAAAGTAAGTGTGACCTGTTTCATCATCATAATATTCAGTACTTGGGTCAATAGAAACTCGTAAAGTTCCAAACTCAGTTTCTGCAACAAAGGTTTCCAAATTGTTTTCTTGAGTCCACTCATTGAACTCGATTTTATCATCACTCCATTTAATAATCATACCACGTGTTGTCATATTATTTTTTCCTTTCTCAAATAATCTTTTTAAATTCTAAATAGATTATATAATAAGATAGAGTAAAAGTCAACAAAAAAGTACAACTCATACTAGATAAGTTGTACTTTTGTTTTTTATTTAATTGCTTTTGCTAATTTATCAGGTTGGAAGCCTGACCAAGTTGCTGTATCAGTAACAACAAATGGCAATGACATCTTCTCAACATTATACTTTTCTTTTAAAGCAATTTGTTTGTCAATGTCATTAGTTAAATCTTCATAAACGAAACTTGCGTGTTTTGAATCAAGGAATTTTTTAGTAAATTCACATTGTTTACAATTTTGTTTTCCATATACAGTGATAGCCATATTTTATTTTACTCCTTTGCTTTTAGATTAAAATAAGAGTACTGGAAAAGTACTCTTATAGATTAGGCCCTAATATGAGCTTCGATAACTAAGTCTTCGCCATCTTGATAGAAATGTAAATGAGATGGTGTATCGTCATTATCATAAACCAAAATAGAATCAACGTTATCATAAGAACCAGATTCAGTGATAAATTCAAATTCAGAAATGTAGCCTTCTACGATAGCTTCTTCTACTGCTTTGTATAAAGAATCTACATCATAAGATTCGATTTCTTTACGAGTAATAGAATGTTCTGATTTGCTTTCTACTGAGAATCTGTAACCAATAATAGTTTCTTTTTCTGCCTCTGCTTCTTCAAATTTCTCTTTAAGATATTTAGCAGTAGTTACAGCAACAACACCACCTAATACGGTAGCTAAAATTAAACCTTTTTTAAACATGATTATATAACCTCTTTTTATAGATTTGATAGGAATATCAATCCTTATAGTTATATTATTCCAAAAAAAGAGCAAACTTTAACAGTTCACTCATTTTTATTTTAAATTTTGAATAGCTTTTTGAATCACATAATCATCTGTCATTGTTTTATCAGTAGTTTTGATTTCAATAGCTTTATCTTCAATCAAGTTTAATGTTATTAAAGCTTCTTCTAATAAATTTCCAAATGATAGTTCAATTATAGCTTCATTATCTTTTAAAATTTTGTCTAGTTTTTCTATATCTAATCGTGCTTTTGTAGAAAAATTTAAGTCAATATCATCTAATTCTTTTAGAACAGATAATACTTCTTTTTTTCTCTTTGTGAATGCTTTATTAGTTTGCTTATCTTCCTTGATTGTATTTCTTTGAGAAAATAGTGCTGAGAAAAATTCAAACATTTATAAATACCTCTCTTGAATAAGTTTAATATATTTAAGTTCTCTTGAAATGTTTTCATAGATTTTTTTAGCAAAATCCAAACAAATTTTTGTTTCAGCTTGATAAGCAGTAATATTTGTTTCTAAGGAATCACGACTTCTTAGTAATACCAATGATGGTAATTGTTTATAGAACAGATTTTCATAATCGAAAACAGAGTTTTCTTTTTCTGTATTTAAGACAAATTCAGTTAATTGGATAATACCTTTGTTAGGTAATTGTGTTGATTTATATTTTTGGTATTCATCAATTTCTTTACCTAGATGATTTTCTTCAATATAGAAGTTACTTAAATCTTCTTTCAGTTTTAAAGTTTCTTCAATTGAAGAGTTAATTTGAAATGGATTTTTAATAGTTATTTCTTTATTGTCATTATTGAAGTAAATTTCAATAGGGAAGAAAGCACCATTATTGGTAATATAATCTTCAACCATAAAATTAAAATAACTATCATTTACTTCCACCATTGCTTTAATCAAATCAAAAAAATTAAAGCATTTAAAATGATTAGTATAAATTAGCGGTTTGTCATAATCTTCTAATTCATCATTAGCCATAGCTTCGTAAATTAAAGTTTGACTTCCATTAGGCAGCAAGTCTAAAATAGACGAGTCAATGTCAAGGACTGAGTAATTGATAGTATCTTCTTCTACAATTACTGCAGCCTCTTCATTATCATTGTTAATCAAATCATAGAAAATAGAAGTTGTTAATTGGGGACCGAAGATTGCCTTCAAATCTTTCATCTGATAAAGATGGTTATTCCAATAAAAAACAAAGTACTTCTTATTTTCAAGATTTAAAGGCAATACATCATTCATTCCCATTTTTATTCAATTCCCCCCATACTTTTCAAATGACTCTTAATTGTATTTGTTGCTTCTTCTAAAGCTTTAGATTGTTGGTCAAATGCTTTTACAGCATTATTACGAGCAACACCCCATTTATCATGAGCAGCTTGGATTTTTTGAGCAGCTTCAATAATTACTTGTGTATCAATAGTTGTTTTCATTGATTCTTCATTAGTTTTATCTGTATTTTCATTGAGCAAATTAACTCCCATTAGAATTTGTTTGTTGAGCATTTCTCGAGCAGCTGCGTTCTGTTCAATAGCTTTACGAGTTTTTAGAGCTCCAATAATAGCAGTTAAGTTCGTTTTGTAAACAGGTAATCCATTATCAATCGTATCTTTAATATTGTTGATTACTAATTCGTTATCTTCTTGTAAACGAGTGATTGTTGGGTATTGAACAAAAGCAAGATAGAATTGTAAGTTCTTCATATCTTGAGTCTTTTTACGAAGTCTTGTTTGATAACTAATAAGAGAATTAGCTTGCGTTGCTAAAGTCATTTTATTAGAAGTATTATCTGCTTCTAATGCTTTATTGTTTTCGTTGATAGTATTTGTTAATTCAAGAACTTTGGCATCTCCAGCTGCAATAAAAGCATTTAATTGTTCAAACGTTTCTTTTGCTTGAATTTTGATAGCTTCATAAGTCTTGTTATCATTCCGTAATTCTTCAACAGATAAATTTAAAGTGTCTGCAATAGAATCAACTTGAGCTTCTAATGAGCTATAATGATTTTTTAATTTATACAATCGGCGGCGAGCAAAACCAAAAAAGTCATTCCAAAATGCTTGACCAGGGTCAGCTCGTTTTAAATCTTTAAGTGAAATACTGTTGATTTTGTCCAGCATTGTTTCTAGCCCTACGTCTAAACCAGCAATATCTTTCCCCTTAACTCTACCAAGAATTTCATTGGCATTTTGATTTACTTTGCTATAAACTTCTTTACCAAAATCATCTAATGATGAATAATTGCTCTCATCAAGTCCTTTCATGATTTGAACGGCTTTAACACGGTCCGTTTCTTTGAGTGTTGATAACGAGTAATCTAATTCATTAACATTTGTATTTTCTCGTTGTTTTTCTAACACTTCATTAGCTAATTTTGTATTAGATTCTAAAATTTCTTTTTCTTTGGCTTCCATAAGAGTCCTACTTTCTTTTTATATTTGTGTCTATTATATTATATAAGTTGAGTAATGTCAATAAAAATGTTAAAAATATTTTTCTTAAAACTGATTTTGAGGGTTGTTATATCGTCATTACTGACACAACAAAATCCTAAAATCGTGATTTCGATAAATGTATCGACTTTACAGAAAAGTAGCTTAAAATCGCTTAAAATAAGAAATGCTAATTAAAGCATTTCCTATTTGTTGTTTAAATAAGCTTGATAAGTTTGTTCCATGAGCATAGCAATAGTCATTGGGCCGACTCCACCAGGTACAGGTGTAATATATGAAGTTTTAGAAGCCACATTTTCAAAATCTACATCACCACAAATTTTAGAAACAAAGCCATCATAAACACGATTGATAGAAACATCAACTACAATAGCTCCTTTCTTAATATAATCTTCTTTGATGAAGTTTGGTGTGCCAACTCCAGTAACAATAATGTCAGCACTTCTACATTCTTTTTTAATGTTTAAGCTTTTACTATGAAGTACAGTGACAGTTGCATTTTTGTTTAACATCAATGAAGCAAGTGGTTTTCCAACAATCATACTTCTGTTAATGATTTTTACTTTCTTCCCAGTAACATCAATATTGTAAGCTTCTAATAATCGCATAATTCCATAAGCAGTACATGGTTTCATACAATCTTTACCAGCAAGAGTTAATCCAGCATTTTGAGCATGAAAGCCGTCCACATCAAGTCTTGGACTAATAGAATTTAAAACTTTATGTTCATCAATATGGTCAGGTAAAGGTAATTGTACAATAAGGCCATCTGTTAAATACAAACGTTCATTATAAGCTCCAATAAATTTAATTAAATCATCTTCCTCTACTGTTTTAGGAATATTGATAACACTCACATCAATTCCCACTTCTTCAGCAGCTTTAATTTTATTACGGACATAAATCTGACTAGGGCCAGCCTTTTCTGAATCGACCATAATAACAGTTAAAATTGGTTTGCGTGGTTCATTTTTAATTTTTTCTTTTAATTCTTCTCTAATTTGTTTGGCAACTGCTTTTCCGTCTAGTAAAATCATATAATACTCCTTTTTGTTAAAACTAAAAAAGCTTCTTGTTTAAAAAGCTTTTTTAATAAAATTTGTTATATAGTGTAGCCCAAAGAGTTCCAATTACTTTTCTATCAATTCGTGTAACATTAGGAAAGTTAATTCGTACAAACTCATCACGTTTATTTTTCAAATTCATATAAGTAAGACTCAATTTTCGATTTTTAGATTCTTTTGCTAATTGAACTCTCACTCCAATCATAAGTTCATACAATTCTTTTTGTTTTTCTTCTGACAAATTAAGTAATTCTGTTTGGATTTCTTGTTTCATATCTATTATTCTCTTTTCTTCTTTATTGTTTTTATAGTTATATTATACAACAAAGAATAAGGCTTGTCAATAGGCAAATCACTTTTTTAAGTTTCTTTTTTATCAGACTGACCACTTGTAGCGTTTTGATTAACTGTTACAGAAGAAAAATCTTGTAAATCAAAGTAAGCAATTTGGTCGTTATCTTCACATTGTTTTCTTGCTTCTTTAGCATCCATAGTATTTATAGATACATCAAGATAAATTTTACCTGTAGCTGGGTCGTGCCATGTTCCTACATAATGATTTTCTTTGCTGAGCAAGTCTTTGTTTTGCTCACAATACTCATCATAGGTACTCAATGTTAAATCATCAACAGAACTAAATTCAACTGAGCGCTCTGGATAAGGTGAATAACAGAAGCCAACTTGTGGAGAAGTTTTCACATAAGGATTGTAAGTGCTTCCACCATCCGGTTCAGAAGTTGTGCTTAATACATTATCAACAGTATCAACGTAAACTTGAGAGCCTTTCATATTTAGATTTAATTGTGCTCTATCTGTCCTAACAATGTCATACATAGGGTCAGACGGAGTATCTGTCGCATTAAGATTTTCAGTCAGTGCTTCGAAATGATTTTGATAATCTGCATATTCTTGAGCTTTTTTAACAGAATCAAAGTGAACATCATTACCACCTATAGGGCATTTGCCAGGTTGAGCATGACACACTGCAGGTATTCCATTTTTTGAAATGTGGTATTTTTTACTCATTTATCTATCCTATCCTTTATTGTTTTATTTAAGAAGTTATATCAAATCGGTAGGATAAAAAATAAAAGAACTAAAATTTAGTTCTTTTATTTAGGATATTAAAAGATTTTTCTATCTTTTAGGATTTCTATAATTTTTTCAATATCCAAGTCTGTAAGAATATTGTTTTTGTAGTCTTTAGTATCTTTTAATTCTTTGATAATAGTATCTTCGTTATAATCTTTGCCCATTTTAGCAATAGATTGTGCCATAGAAACATATTTAAGTACTTTATCATCAAGATTTGGTTTTGCAAAATCGAAATTCATATTTAGTAAACTCCTTTTATTTATTTTTTAATTTCTTTTTTAAGTCAATTGGCTCTTTTATTTTTAAATAGACAAAGTAAGCAATGATTAAATAAATTAAACCAAAAATAATCATTGAGAATAGACTGCCTAAGTTAAAAACAAACACACCATAAATAATTGAAATAGCTACAAAGATAGTAATTAAGGTATAGATAGCTATACTAAGTTCTTTTCGTCTATCTTTAGCATATTCTTTAAAATCTAGCTCATTATCTTCACATTTAGAGCTTGCTAATAAGATAATGTTATTTTCATCAATCCAAGAATAACCATTCTCATAATCTTCTTGAGTTAAATTATTGATGATAGCTCTGTTTTCTTCAATTTCATCAAAGTTGACAATTTCAAAGACTTCATTGTGAATCATTTCAAAAACTCTATTATCTTCATACAAGCCAGATTTATAATCGTTTTGTAAATCAAGAATACAATTGTAATCCCAATTTAAGAGAGCAGTAAGAGTAGGCATTGATTTAGTTAAGTTAATACCTGACTTCATATCTTCTACATAAATATAGAAATTAACTGATTCTTTATTGAGTATTTCTTCATAGAATAAGTCAAGATTAAATGCCAAGTTGTTCTAGCTCCTTTTTCATTTTCCATAGTCCAATCAATAGAGTAATTAAACTACCAGAATTAAGTAAAATACTACTAATTCCAAATGGTAATGTAATTGTAAAGTAAGATAGGATTGTAGTTAAAATATTAACTGATGATAGTCCAATTGAACTATAAAAGTAATATTTTACAACTGAAGAAAGCTTCCTAATGAATTTCTTAATAATCACATATAAGATAGCTAAGAATATAAGTGAAATAAGAATTGATAGAACTTTAGGATTGCCTGTTATATAAGTAAAAACATTTTGGATAAAATGTTGAAAATCAAACTCTTGTAGCATAAGTTTAGCTCCTTGTAATTTTTAAATTAAATATCTTTTAGCATATCAGGTGTTAAATTATAAATTGAATCTTTACGTTCAACAATAATTTTATAATGGCTGTTATCTTTCAATTTCATAATATTAGCAAGTAATTCTTTATTAGGATTGATAGCAATAGGATTTCCAACTTTAGATAACATTAAAGTATCTCCGTTTGTATCTCCATAAGCAAAACTATTTTCTAAATCAATATTATACTCTTCAACAAGTTCATTGATTTTCTTATTTTTAGCTCTTGAAGTCCACATTGGTTTAATTTTTCCAGTAAATAAATCTTTCTTAAATTCATAACCCGAGCCAATTGCTAAATCAGCATTATATTTTTCGCCCATGCGTGATACAATAAAATCAGGTGAACCTGAAATAAAGATAACCATATGTCCTTGCTCTTTATGTTTATTGATTTTATCACGAGTGTAAGTATAAACTTTATCTGAGCTTAATTTCATTACTTGGTCAGTAACAAAATCAATTTGAGCTTTAGTTAATCCTTTAATCGTTGTTGAGAAGTTTTCAGTAAGTGCTTCTAAATAATCTTCATAACTAACTTGGCGATTTCTCCAAGCAGTTAGTGGCTCTTTAACTTGTTTAATATATTCTTCTTGTGGAATAATTTCATATTTAAGCAATTTCTTATAAAGCTCTGTTACTAATGAGTCTCTATAAATTGTTCCGTCAATGTCAAAAAAGGCTGCAATTTGTTTCTTCATTTTATTCTCTTTTCTATTTAAGTTTAAGCTGTTTTAAGCTGTTTTATTGTAAAGTCGATAAATGTATCGAAAGTTCATTTTTACAGCTTTAGCATTACTTGTATGACGATATAACAACCCTCAAACTGATTTAGCGGTCTTTGTCAAGACCTTTTTCTAAGCTTTTTCTGATGAGTCTAAGTTCGTCAGCAAAGTTTCGTTTGATTTGATTGAGGAAAGCCGCATTTTCTTTTTCAGTTGTTTGTTGAAGTAATTTATTGATAAGATTACTTGTTATTCTAATGCTGTCTAAATATGATTTCAGATTTAATTGACAATCTTCTTCATTAAGAATGAGTTCATAATCTGCTCCATATAGTTCATTCTGATAATCAACAAGAGCTTCAAAAGCATCATTGATTCCCGTTCGTTTAAGCATTTTTTGTTCTACAAGTTTAGCTACGAATAACGTACTTATAATTTCGATTAGTAATAGATTTTCATCCATTATTACCTCTTTCTATAAGGTTATTTAATTCATTATACAATACTTTTCTTAAATAGTCAAATAAAAAAGAAAAGAGCACTTATATAAGTACTCTTAATCAATGTCTTTCAAATAAATAATTCTTTCTTTGTAATTAGGGAAGCGGTAGTATTTTTGGAAATAGTATCTAACAATCTTATTAAGGATTGTATTTACTTTTAAGTAAGTATCTTTTGTAAGAATACTACCGAATAATTGGAAAGCATAGATAAAATCTTCAAATACTAACAATGATTTAATTTCATCTTTTATGAAACGCTCAATCTTACCGAAGTTATTTCTAAAAGTTTGGTCAAATCTAACAAAATTATCTTTGACTCTATCTTCTTCAGGTAATGCTTCTAATAAGATTTGAATTTCATCTAAGAAATTCTTTGAGCAATTATAGTTATTTACAGAATTTTGAGAGAAACTGTAAACTTCCATTTCATCATGAATTGCTCTAAGAGTTAATTCTTTTGCTTTCATATTTTCTTTATTATGGAAGTATCTTGTATTAACTACTCTTACCCAAGGATAATCTTTTGCGTATTGTTCAAATTCTTGTTTTAATAGAGCTTCAAATTCTTCATAAGTAAATAAAGCATTAGGGAACTCATCATTATCCAATTGCTCTTTAAACCAAGTTAATGTATCATTATCACTTTTTTTAATATTACAATCAGAACAAGATAGCAAAACATTTCCATAAGTTAAAATGTTGCATTTTGAAGCAGGGTGAATATGGTCCCAATTCAAATCTTTACTTCCATATTTCTTACCATTTTTTAAATTGATAAGTGTATCACCACAATAAGCACATTTTCCTTGAGTTAAGAAAATTGCATAACGGCAAATATCCTTTCTTTCAGCCGTATCCATATTACGTTCAATACAAGCTGAAAAATGTCTTGATGGCGAATATGCCGGGGTATATAAATGTGGATAATCGTCCGTAGATTTTGAAGTTATTACATATTTAGCCTTTTGTTCTTTAGTTAATTGTTGGAATAAATTATAATTCATTTTATCAAATTCTTTCTATGTAAAGTCTTTATATTATATATTATTCTACTTTCTGAGCTAAACTAAGAAAAAAGCACAATTTCTTGTGCTTTTTCTGAAATTTTATTTATTTTTATCTGTTGCTAATGCACTGAGCATTTGAGTTCTAATATCTTCAATTCCAGTTGGGTTAGACGGTAAGAAGATAGTGCTGTTGTTTCCTTTAGCAAAGTTGTTCAAACTATCTAAGTATTGGTTAACTAATAGAATACTCATAATTGATTCTTCAGTTAATTGCATATTAGAGTCTTTCAATTCTTTTACTGATTCTGCTAAACCATCAACAATAGCTTTACGTTGATTTGCAATACCAACCCCATGTAATCTATCTTTTTCTGCTTCTGCTTCAGCTGCAGTAACAATTTTAATTTTATCTGCTTCTGCAAGTTCTTGAGCAGCCATTCTTTTGCGTTGAGCTGCGTTGATTTCATTCATTGATTGTTTTACTTCAGCATCAGGTTCAACTCTTGTAATAAGTGTTTTAACAATGATGTAACCGTATGTTGACATTTCTTCAGCAACTTGCTTTTGAACTTCAAGAGCGATTTCATCTTTCTTTTCAAATAATTCATCAAGAGTTAATTTTGGAACAGCATTTCTTAAAGCATCCTCAATGTAAGATTGAATTTGTGCTTTTGGACGAAGCAACTTATAAAAAGCGTCTGTTACGTTATTCTCTGAAACTCTATATTGAGTAGCAATAGCCATAACTACGAATACATTATCCTTAGTTTTTGTTTCAACTGCCATTTCTTCTTGTTGCATACGAAGTGGTAATTTAATAGCAACTTTGTCAATTCCTAAAGGTAAACAGAAATGTAAACCAGCTGTTGAAGTTTTGTGGTATTTACCTAATCTTTCAACAATCGCTACACTTCCTTGTGGTACAATGTAGTAAGTTGAGAAGAAAAATGCAAGTACTGCGATAGCAATGATTAGAAAAATTATAAAAAAGGGCATAATCTTTTTCTCCTTTAGTATAGCTTAATTTCTTAAGCATGATTTAATGAGTTAAAATATCTTTTTTAACTTTTATAGTTATATTATTCCAAAAAATAAAAGAGGTGAAGTTCACCTCTTTTTATTATTTATTCATTTCTCGTTTATCAATTTCAGCATCAACGTTGATAGCATAGTTCTTTTCACTTGATTGAACAGCTCTTGCTTCCATAAATTCTAAAAGTTCTGTTTCAGCTTTTTCTTTCTTATCAACTAATTTAGAGAAATTTTCTTGATTAGCTTTTGTAGCATTACTTGCTTCTGCATAAATAGCATTACTATTTGCTAATGCTTCTTTGTATTGAGCATAAGCAGTTTTTCTTTCTTCACCCTCTGCATTTTTCCATGCTCTACGAGCTTGTGCAGTTAAATTATTAGCTTGTACTACTCTTGCGATTTGATTATTATTATCATCAATAATAGATTTCATTTCACGTTGAGCTTTAGAACGAACTTCTTTACGCCATTTAATACGTTGCTTATAATCTTCATATTCAGATTTATGAGCATTTAATTCTTTTTGAGCAAGAATAAGTTGAGCATTATCAAGCTTGCTAATATCTTCTTTTGGAACATCTTTATAAGTAAAACCGCTTGCTTCTAATTCGTTTAAACGGTCTGCAAATTCTTGAGCTTGCTCCACTTTCTCAAAGTGACCAATACTAGGTGCTTTTGGACATTTGCCAGGTTGTGCCACACATTTCATAGGCACACCTTTGCTTCCAATGTGCATTTGACTCATTTAAAATACCTCTTTGAAATTTTTATTTTCTATATCGTTACTAGAATGTTACTAAACGCATAAAAAGCCGTTTTAGCAACAGTTTTGGGTCTTGTTTGATAAATAACCCTAACTATTACTAAAACAGCTTAGACTGCAGTTTATTTATTCTTTCCCATAATTCTTAAAATGTATAAGAATAGGTTGATAAAATCTAAGTATAAATCAAGTGCATGCCAAGTAGTAACATTGTTGTAATTCTCTTGAGTTACTCTTGCAAATCCTTTTTGGATTTTTTGATTATCATAAGCAATTAAAGCAGAGAATACAATTACACCTAGATAAGTAATAATATAATCTAAAATAGTATTTTGTAAGAAAATATTAACTAATGTAGCAATGATTAAACCAAGTAATGTTGCAATAGCAAATTTACCAATGCCAGATAAATCTTTCTTAGTTGTTCTACCAATGAAAGCAAGTGTTCCAAATAAAACAGCAGTAATTAAGAATGTAGTAGCTACTGTAACTGGATTAGCAAATGATAAGATTACACTCAATGTAATACCATTCACGAATGAATAGAAGTAGAACCATGGTGTCATATTTTTACTTGAATCTTTCATTGAGTTTGCAATATGGAAGATTAGACCTAATTCCACAAGCAATGACACGATTGCTACAATTTTATAGTAATGTACAATAGCAACAAACAAACCTGGCAACATAAATGGTAATAAATATGATACCAAAGCTGTAATAGTCAAACCAATGAACATTTTAGTATAAATAGTAGAGAAGTAATCACTTAAAGTATAATTATTTGTGATTGAGTTCTCTTTAAAATCAAAAGTTTTCATAGTAAAAAGCCTCTTTTATTTAAAAATTTTATTTATATATCAATTAAAAGAAAGGGGAAGAAAGTTTTATCTTTCTTCCTTTAAATTCCAAAACGTTGGTTTAATTCTTCTTTTTTATTTTTGTATTCTTTTTCAATTTGTTCTAATTTTTCTTTGTAGGAAGTTCGAACAATATCATAGCTGTCGGGTTCGTCCCAATCGCCATAATGAGGGAATGAAGCAGTTGAAATTTCACCCTTAATGAATCTTTGATAATCAGCTTTGCCATCATCACTGCAAAGCCATTCATAACCCTCCATAGCTTCCTTGAGTTCTTCAATAGAATTTACAACAAAGCTTTCAATTTCTTTTTCAGCGTCATTCTTTCCATAAACCCCAAAAATTTCAATCAAATATTTTTCCATATTTTATCAGCCTTTCTTATAGTTTAGATTTCAAATAATTTATTTAATTTGTCTTTACCAAATTTGAACGCTTGTTCAAGTTCTTCTAATTTTTCTTGATAAGAATAGCAAGTAATTGAGTAAAATTCAGAAACATCACTATTACGTTTTTTAGGGAATGACACAACAGTTGTTTCCCCGTTAATAAATTTTTGTAAATCGGATTTTTTACCATAACGATAAATATATTGTAAATCACGATTTAATAATTCTGTTTCAACTTCGTCAAGAGAATCTACAGTAAAACTGTCAATTTCTGTTTCCTTATCGTAATCTACTACATCAGCAATTTCAATTAAATATTTTTTCATTTTAAATTCCACCTTTTCATTTGATGAATTTATTGTATCAAATATTTAATGAATTGTCAACCTCTAAACAATGAATTTATTTCATCTTTTTGAGTTTTGTAAGTTTCTTCAAGTTCTTTCATCTTTTCTTCATAAGAGTAGCGAACTAATTTACAACCTAACGGGTCGTCCCAATCGCCATCACATTCTATTAAAAGAAATGAAGTGTTACCTTTAATGAAGTCCCCATAATCACTTTTTTCGTCAACATCAAGCCAATCATAGTCTTTATCAACTTCTTCTAAAATCCAATCATATCCAATAGATTCTAAGCCACTTTTAAGTTCTTCAATAGAATCAATAACCAAACTTTTTACTTTTTTAGTAATTTTACAATCGCTACCATAACAATCGTAAATTTCAATTAAAATCTTATCCATTATTCACCTTAAAATTCATTATAGATAGAAATTGCTTCATCAATAAGTGTATTTGCTTTTTGTTTAGCAAGTTCTTTATCTGACTCATTATTGATTAACAAGATACGATTAACAACATCATCAATAGTATCACATACAGAATTTACTTTAGGAAACTCATTATGGAATCTGTCAGTATTTACAAGTAATGTATTACCCTCAAATCCAAATTGTTCTCCAGTATTATCCCATTTCAAATCGTGATAACTTTGTTTAATAAATGATTCAACAAGTTCTTGTACAGAAACGCTTGTATAAGCTCCAGCTCCAATGTTATAAGCATTGTGTGTTCCATAAGAAGCAATAATCAAGTATTGAGAAAGGCAATCAAGCACATAAAGGTAAGGTCGGACAAAGGCTGGATTTCTTAATTTAAGAATTTCTCCTTTTTCAACAGCGTCCATAATTGAAGTTACAATACGATTGATTCCTTTATCTCCACCACCAAGAACGTTTGAGGCACGAGCGTTAATGAATTTAACTTTGTCAGAAACGCCGTCCATTTGACTATACATATCTACTAGCATATTATCAAATACTTTAGATAATGAATATGGTTCAAACCCAGCCATTGAGTCTGTTTCAACATGAGGGTGTGAAACTGAAGCATAAACACGGTCACTTGCTACACTAAGGAAAGATACTTCATGAGTAGAATTTTTAACAAGTTCTAGCATTTTAACAGTACCCATAACATTTGTATTAAATGTTCCATAAGGGTCACGGTAGCCTTCTGACACGATTGGTTGTGCAGCTAAATGGAAAATATAATCTGCTTCTTGAATGTCAGAGATTAACTCATCTGAAAAATCATCACACAAGTCTTGAATGTAAACTTTGGCGATTTTTTCAATTTCACCTTTATAGAAAATAGTATTTTTCTCTGGTTGTTCTAATCCAAGGCCCTTAACTTCAGCTCCTAATCTATGTAATAGTAGTGCAAGCCAACTTCCTTTAAACCCAGTAATACCAGTAATAAATACTTTTTTATTTTTGTATGTGTTTTTTAAAGTTCTGTTCATGTATTTTAATCTCCTATGATTTGATTGCCTGTTGGTGTTGTATTTATATTATATTGTTTTTGAAGTTCTTTGAAAAATAAATCATCTTTATAAAATTGGTAAATATCTTTGTAATAATTTCTTTTATTTAATTTCGCAAAATCACCAATTTCATATTTCATATCATCAGCTATAGCTCTGTATTTTTCAATAGTTGCACTAATATAATTATTAACAATTTTCAATATAAAGCCAATTAGTAATGCTAAAATAAAAATTGGATTATAAAAAATATTTATTTTGTTAATAAAGAAATAAATTGCTGTAATAAATAACGTAGCAGCTAGAATTGAATTTGTGAGCCCAATAATATTGTAAAATTTGACTGATTTATTATTCATTTCTAAAGCATCTTTTTGCTCTTGATTTTGAGGTAAGAAAATTTTATTGTAGCTATCTTTAAAATGAAATTCAACACTGTTGTAATCCTTTATAATAAAGGACGAATGAACTAACTCAAACTTGTCATAAGCAGTTTTTCTTTTTATGTAATTAAGTACTTTTTCAAAGTAAGAGTTACCATCACGGTACATATCTAATGTATCAAGGTCGTGGAAAAAAGTCTCATAAAAAGCCAATAAACTCTTTTCTTTTCCTACTTCAACCAAATTTGATGCTCTAATTTTGTCGTTCCCAATATCCCTATTTAATGTTCCAAAACTTAAATAATAACCCTCATGTAATTTAATCTCTTTACTTATTCCATAATCTGCTAATGCTTTATCGAATAAATATATTTCATGAATCAATTCACTTTTATTCATTTAACATCTTAATCCTACTTTCTTGTTAACTTCTATAATTTATATTATATATTAAAGCTGAAATAAAGTCAATAAGTTCTAACCATTTACAATTTCATTTTCAGAGTTAGTGAGATTAAGATTGTTTCTTCGTTTTAACTCTTCATATAAAACATCACCCTTGAAATAGTCATTGAAATACTTTTCGTATTTGCAAAGTTTAATATATTTAAGAAGTTCTTGTGAAGATATGTCATGAATTTTACTAAAGAACTCTTCTTCAATTTTAGTTATATGATGAGTTCTAAGTGTATATTGTGCTTTTATAATGTCAAAAGCAACAATAAAAGAAAAGATACTACCTGAAACTAATGTTCCAATCAAATTATTAAATAAGAAATAGAAAAATCCAGTCACAATAAAACCTATGAGGCCGCCCATAAACGCTATAAAATATTTATTATATTCAAATTTATACCAATTGCTCAAAGTCTTCCCTTTTATATCTACTTCATAAATAAAATCCTTTTGAAATCTTTTTTTGAATATGAAAGATAATGAGTCAGTCTGACCTGAGTTATGATTGTTATAGATTCTCTCAAAAGAGTCATAACCACCAGCTAAGAAGCACGATAATTTGTTAAAATATTTACTATCTGAGCTTTGACAATTATCCTTTAATGATTTATAGGTGTTCTCATACGCATTGTCTACTAATTTAAAGAAATTCTCATAAAAAGTTATTAACTCTTCAGTCGTTTTTAAATCTCTAGCATTTATTTCTATATTTTCTTTGCCATCAAACACTTGTCTAACTAATACGCCTTTATTTATAAAATAAGGCGAAAATTTATCTCTAGTGGATAGTTTTTTATCGTAATTTTGTGCTAATTCTTTTTCAAATTCATATATTTCGCTAATCAATTCATTCTTATTCATCTACTATTCCATTCTCTCTTTCTGTTTTATTATATTTTTCTTTTAAATACAAATAAACTTCACTGTCATTAAGAAAATCATCAAGATAATCAAAAGTAATAGGACTAAAGAAATCTTCACTAGTTATTGTTAATCCACCACCAATATATGATTTGAAATTATCAGGCAAGTCTTTTAATTCTTTATTTTCTGATTTTGTACCTTTATATTTCAACCAATATATTAACAGTGCTAAATTTAAAGGAATAACAACCATAAATGTTACAGGTATTAGCCATTCAAGGAAGTTTTCTTTTCTTGCAATATTTATTGAAATTGTTAGCAAGACTGCAAATAAGGTTGCAATATCAATCGCTCCAAGTAATTGCATAGTTTCTTCATAACTATATTTTCCACTTATCACTTTGAACAATTGTTTTTCCGGTGAAGCTTTACTTTTTAACTGTTCTTGAATTTCACGACCTTTGTACATAAGCAAATTGGAAAAGAAGTTTGAAATTGCAAGTGGTTTAGCTTCATTTTTATCTTTTTTGTTTTCATCAAGTGATTGTAAAAATGTATCTTTTTTAATTTCTTGTTTTGTTTCTTTTAGATAATCATGATACAACGTGTTGAAGTATTTGCTTTTTGATACTTGTTGGGCATTTTCATTTAGCTTGATTTTATCAAAGAAAGTTTGATAAAACATAAGGAATGAATCTTCCACAAAAATACTGCTTTCAAAATCACTTCTTACAAGAGCTCTTTCATCTAGCTTGTAGGGATAATACTTGTCTGCTGGAATTAACTCTTCAGTGTATTTATGAATTTGTAATGCTTCATCAAATTTATCAATTTCGTAAAGTAATTCTCTTTTATTCATTTGTAATACTGTTTCCACTTTCTATTTTTGTATATTTTGCTTTTACATAAGGGTAAACTACACTATCTTTGAAGAAGCTTTCAATATAACTTGAGATTTGATGTGAGAAAAATTCTTCGTTAAAAGTAGTGTAACCACCAAGGATATATTTTTTAAAATCTTTTGGCAGTTGTTTTAATTCTTCTTTTTCTGATTTACTTAATTTGTTTACAGTAAAACGAGAGATAGTATAAGAGGATAAACATAAAACAATAACAATGATAAAAGCTGCAGTTACTGGATTAAAACCAGAAAGCATCACCAAAAAAGTAGTCAAGATAGACAACAAAGAAGCCACCACAAAACTTATTGTCCTGTAATCTTTGTTATTATCTTCCTTTTTTACTATTTGAGTCAGAGATTTATCTTTTGAAGTTTTGGATTTGATGTTTTTACGAATTTTTTGTCTAAGTACAAGGTCTAAAAAACCTTCAACTGCAGTATATGCTTCTTCATCTTCATATGATTTATTTTTATCTTCTTGATTACTTCTAACAATCTGCATAAACGGGTCTAAATTACTTGATTCTTTTTCATATTTTTCTTTATATTTAAAATAAAGAGTATTGAAGTAATCACTATCAGAAATTTTCCCTGCATTAGAATCTAATTTGATTGAATCAAAAAATACAGCGTAAAAAGCAAGGAAAGCATTTTCATCAAGAATAACACCACTATAATCAGCTCGTTTCAAATAACCATTCTCAACATAATAAGGATTGTATTCTTTTTCGGAAATTATTAGTGGCCCTATATTTCTGTATTCATAAAGAGCTTTACTAAATGCTTCAATTTCTTTTAATAAATCTGTTTTTGTATTTATTTCCACCATATTAGTTCCTTTCTATTTCAAAAATTCTCTAATTTTCTTGTCAGCACCATGTTCTTTAACCATGTAATTATAAGCTCTTTCTCTATATTGATTATACAATTGAGGGTTAGAGCGTAATTCATTCAATTTAGATAACAATTGTAAATAATTGTTGCTCTTATAATCATAAGTTAAGAAACCTGTTTCTTCAGGTGTGCCATCAATAATTCTAGTTGTAGTGTATTTATTTAATGGGTCAAGAGATTCTTGAAAATCTGCTGGGTAGAAATACCAACTTGGTAAGATAACAACAGTACCATTTCTAATTGCATCAATAAGAGCATATTCCGGGAAGAAATTGTGGTCTGGGTTTAAAATTGTATAATACATAGCAAATCCAGCAGTAGAAGTTATTTCATTAGCAGTTTTCGGGTCATAAAAACCATACATTTCAACTTTTGAAGTTTCTTTCTCTTTTCTTACAAAATATTTCTCATACATGGCATTAAATTCCATGCGGTCTTTATCAGCTAAGTTAACATCATAAGTTGCTTCAACATAACTTGTTCTAAAGATTGAGTCAAATTCTCCTTTAACAGTACCCATTCCATTAAAGATTAAGTAATAATCTTTTAAATATTGAGATAAATGAGGCAAAGCATCCCAGCCTTTCCAAGCTAATGCTCTTCCTTGATAATAAAGCCAATTCATTTTTTTATCTTTAGGATTTTTCCATTCCAATTTGGTTTCATTCATGAATTGTGGGCAAGTAAAATGGAATTGGTTTTCTGTTACTGTACTATTTTTATATAAATAATCAACTAATGGATTTAATTTGTTATTTACCCAAATCTTATCAGCAATTTCATACAATTCCACATAAAGTGCACCAAGATTGTTTAGTACAACTTCTTTTTTATAATCATAACAAATAACACCGAGCCATTTATCTTTGTTTGATTTGAATTGTTTTAAAGTGTTTTTATACCAATTAGCTGTTTCTTCTTTATTTTCCAAAGAATCAGCAAAAGGATAAGTTAAAACGATTAGCTTATCCATATTGTCAAAGATTGTATTTGGTGATGAGTTGTTAAATTCAACTACATTTTTTAATGTTCTACCTGAAATTTCTTTCTCGGTGTAGAAATTAGTTTTTTCATCATTTGGTGCAGCTACAAAATTAGTTAATTCAATGTCATTTTGTGAATCAGCCCATAGATTATATTCCAACTGAATTGAACCACCACCAACTAAATCCTTTCCATTGCCTTGGATTAAGCCGATTTTAATTGTCATAAACTTCTTCTCCTAGCAAACCAATAATTTCTGCTTTGTCATACCCCAATTTCTCCAAAGTTTTAATAGCTGTAGATTTTTCCATTGGAGTCAATTCGGATTTTTTCTTTACATTAGTAGTTAATTCTACACCTGGTGAGAATGAAAAATCTTCAAGATTATCTTGGGAAGATTCGTTTTTCTTTCTGTTTTTGTAAATAAATCCCAAGATAAAAATTCCTACAAATACAGCAATACCAATAATTAAAATAGTCATGTTAATACCTCTTATTTTTAGAATAATAATTATATATATCCATTGTAACATAAGAAAGAGAATTTGTAAATTGAATTATAAAGAAAGTTATTTAAAAAGACAAAATAGACTTACTCCACGTTGGGCTAGCTCAAGGAATGATAAGCTTCCTATAACTAATTTTAATAAATTGCCTAAAGGATATAAAAGTAAGCATTTTATCATTAAAGATGAAAGAGAATTGATTAAGTTATGCTATGCTTATGGATTGCTAGATAATGAAACAAAAGTTACTATTTCAGATGAAGTAAAAGAAATTGTTGCTGAACAAGTTAGTAGTAGAGCAGAATATGAAAAAGAAATAAAGAAGTTAGAGATTAGAGCTAAGTACAAAAAAGAACTAGATAAAATGGAAGATAAAAAATTCAAGCAATTATCATTAGGTCAACAATTAGTTATAGAACTTGCTTATAAAATAGATTTAATAGAATTTACTTAAAAAAGATTTAGCATAGATAGTGCTAAATCTTTTTTTGTTTAGAATAAGCAAGAATCAATTAACTCTTTATTAGCTAGAGTATTTATCCATTCTTTTGGTATTGACTCATAGCCGTAAATAATTCCAGCTAGAGCGCCTGTAACGGCAGCCGTTGTATCTGTATCATCACCAAGATTAACTGCAGTGAGCACAGCGCTACTGTACGTAGCAGTGTTTAAAATGCACCACAAGGAAGCTTCCAAGGTATGAACAACATAGACACCAGATTGGATAGAGTCTCTATCTAAATTTTTGAGATTTTTTAATCTGGTAAAAGTGTCTGAGCAATCTAATTCATCTAGTATTGTCTTTAAATCTTTTCCTTTAAGCAATTCTTTTCCAATTTTCACATATAAGATACAAGCTTCAATTGAGTATTGGTGTGCATGAGTAATAGCACTTACTTGAGCAATTTCTTCATCAGTACAATCAATAAAGATTAAAGGCGCAATTCTCATTAAACTTCCATTACCATTAGAATACAAATCATCTAAACCATTTCGTCTATCTAGGGCTTGTGCAGTTGTATTTCCTACATCAAAATTATTGTTATGAGCGGTGTAAGCATCATAATCTTTCCAAATAACAAAATTTCGTTGAATTGCTTTTAAATCAATCTTTTTATTATTTTCTTTGAGTGCATCACAAGTAGCAATAGTCATGCTTGTATCATCTGACCAAGTTCCAATTGTTTGGTTCCAAACATCACCTGAAGTCATATCTGTTGCATTAAAAGTATTTCTTGGTCTAAATTCAAAGGGGACTCCTAAAGCGTCCCCAACAGCAAGACCATAAACACAATCTTTGATAGTTCTGTTCATGATTTATTTTCCTTTAACTATTTATAAATTTCTCAATTACTCCAGCAGAAGCTTCTAAGAGTTTTTGAATTTCCTCAAATGGTAGTTCCATTACTTTATCGTGAACGGTGAAAGAGTCAATTGTAAAATCGTATAGAGCACCAGCAACCCTATAAAATTTAAAGTTGTTATGAGTAATTTGAAGTCTAGAGTATTCGCTATTGATGAAAATGCTGAGCTTTTCATTTTTGAATTTTAAGTCTCGTTTATGAAGAAATTTTATTTTTTTAAGCTCTTCTATCTTAGATTTATTTTTTTCGTAAAATTTTTGAGCAAATTTTTTAGCGTAATCTTCAAAAGCGCGAGCTTTGATTTTGTTTTCTAAATCTTGATAATCAAAAGAAGTAGTCCCTTTTTCTTTAGCTTTCAAAGCTCTATAATTAGAATTATTTTTTAAGTATTCCTCAAAAGTTCCATATTCCCATTTACCTCGTTCTGCAACAGAAAGGATAAATTTATAATTATGCCAGTTAGTTACAGCGACACGATAATTATTGCTGTCTAAATCATATTTTTTACAGAGGGAAACAAATTGTTTTTTAATTTGTTGCATATCTGATTTTGGCAAAAGCGTATCACACATTTCTGAATAAACTTGAACTAACTGGTTAATAGCTTCTTTAAATCCCGTAAAGTTATCTTGATGAGTCATTAAACGTTCAAATAGAATTTCAGAAAACTCACTATTTTCATTCACATATTGTCGAATATTCTTTATATTAGTAGAATATAATTTATAGTAATAATTCTTAGCGAACTCTAATGTCGGAGAAATTTTAATCTTATAATTTTTAATTTCAATAGTATTACTTTTATGATTTTCATTAAGAGTATCATAAGAAACAAATCCAATTAGGTCAATTAAATCTTGAAAACTGTTAATAGCATGTCTAATATTTCTTTCTTTGAGAACTTCACAAAAATCAACTTCCTTTTTAAAGTCTTTGTACATATGAAGAGTAATAATCATCAAAAGAATTTTATTGTAAGATTTAGCTATTGTATCTGGGTAAGTCACTCTGTTACTTGCAGGACATTTAACAAGTACTATCTTGTTAATAGGAGTTTGCTCAACTCTAAAATAATCGTTCATTCCTTGCCCAAAATAAATTAAGATACCATCATTCCACATTGGATATTCTTTATTTTCATCAAACAAGGGAGTCCAATATTTTTCAAACAATGAGTTGAGATTTTTAGCAGCTCTGTCAACAGCACTTGCTTTATTATTAGAATCGGGTTCAACTGTTTGTTCTGCTTTTTTAGCATTTTTTAGCAATTCTGATAGTGATGTTACTTGTTGTTCTTTTAATGTTTTCATTTCTTTATTCTTTCTATTTTTAAAATTTAATTAAGTAATGTTTTAAACGATTCCAGCAGTTTTCATTGAGCGTTTTAACACTTTAACTATTGACATACCAAGCACTTCAAATTCGTCCACCTTAAAATGTCGGTCGCAAGTTTGAAGATTGTAGCCTGTCACTTTGATAATATAATTATCAGTTGGAGTAACAGCAATTTCATATGTACGAGTTTCTTGGTCAGTAAGATAATAAGATTGGTTTCTTCCACCATGCCCGAAATCAAAATTCTTTTCTGTTCTTTTTGTCGTAATTGTTTTAACTTTTCTCCCACCATAAATACTTTTCAAAACTTCTTCAACGTTTTCAAAATTTTTCACAATAGGGTTTTCTTCGATTAGGTAAATAGTTCTATGTAATCTTTCCATTTTTATAATCACCTTTCATTGTATAAATCTATTATATTATATAATTTTTAGTTTGTCAATACAAAAAATAAAAATAGCACAAAATTGTGCTATTTTTTAACTATTTAAAAAGTCAATAAATAAATCTGATACTTGGCGAAGTTTAATCTTGTAATCCAGCCAATTTTCTTTTGCTAATGTCTTATCTTCTTTATCAAAGTAAGTTTTAGGCCCATGTGGTGAGTAATAAGAGCATTGGAAAGTACAATCCTCGCATTTCAAGCTTAAATTACCTTCTTTTACTGTAACACTAATTTTATTATCATTGAAAGAAATCTCTTTATCAATGTCGTTTGTTCTTAAATTAAGCTCTCGAACTTTTTTGATAGTTTTATCTACAATCTTTTCTGCTACAGTATTATTAACTTCCTTAATAGCAGAATTTAAAACTTTATCATCTAACTCTTTTAAACTATTATAAAATGTTTCTTTAGAAATGTTTTTCATACCCTTATGTGTGTACCAAGCATTCAATGAGAAATAAGAATCAGGTGCAAAAGGACTATTTTTTAGAGTAACTTTCCAATCTATACCATCATTGTTAAATAATGGGTACAAAAAGTAACTATTGGAATCGATGGCATATTTTCTACAAAGATTTTGAAATTTATTCTTAGCTTCTTCAATACACTCTTTAGGATAAAATGTGTTCACTTCATCAAGATAAAGATTTTTTAATCTAATGAGTAATTTAACTAAACTTTCTCGAATTTCTTCATTTGTTTTAAGCAATTTAAACAAATCTAAATTTACTTCTTTATAATCTTTTGGAGTACTCATATCAAGCAAATCTTCATTTAGAGTGTTATAGCAATTCCTCATAAAGTTTAGATTATCCACTTTAATAATTTCATTTTTGAATTTAATAGTGTTATCATTAAATACAAATGTATTTTCTCCTAAAACGCCATTCATAGTTTTAATCAAATAATCCAAGTCTTGTACTTCATCAAAAATAACAGACAACCCGCTATTGATTACAGCTTTTCTAAATTCATCAGCTAATTTTCGTTTAACTAAATGTTTTAAAATGATAGCATACATAGTTTTTAATGGGTAAGGGAAACGCTTGACAAATGACCAATTAACTGGTGCTAATTCAATTGTATCAATAGTAGATTTATTTACAACCAGAGTATATTGAAAATCATTGCCAAAATAAACATGATTAGCATAATCTGACCATAATTCATAGTCTTTATCTTTATCAAAAAGTGGAGACCAATTTTCAGCAAACATTTTATTCAATGAATCAATATGTTTTTGTAAGTCTTGGTTGATAGGCCTTGGTACTAATTTCTTGCCTTCTTTTGCTTCTCTAAGTAATTCTGTAAATGTAGTCATATTTTAACTCCTTTTCTTTTATTATATTATATAATAATATTTTTCAAAGTGCAACTAAAAATAGCACATGAAGTGCTATCTTTAACTATTCAAAAATTCAATCAAGAACTCTACATCTTTTTCAACTTGCTTTTCAAAATCTTTAAGACATTCAATCTCATTAGTTTTGAGGCTTGGATTTGCAAATGAAAACATTCTATCATTTTTAAAATAATGAACACATAAATAATCTTTGTAATTCATAACAAAGTAATCATATGTTTTTGAAATAGTAATATCTTCGTCCTTATAATTTATCGTTTCTTTAAAGTCTTGGTTAACATTTCTTAATTGGTCTATTTTGAATAAGCAATTGTAATAAATAGCCAGGCCAGTAATATTAACAATGTGATAAGCAAATGCTTTTAGCAAATCACTTTCCATAGTAGACAGCACTTTACTAAAATCTTCATCAGAGAGATTTTTCAATTCTTCAATCAATTCGTGATTAGTTACTAAATGCTCTTGAATAGTGCGTTTTTGAGTTAATTTGGGTTTCCAAGTAAAGTCCCCATCCCATAAAGAAAGTCAAAGTCTAATCCATAGTGTTCATCAATTTGATGTTTGTTACTGAATTGCTCAAATTTTTCTTTTACCATATCAAGTCGCTCTAAAAGTGATTGACATTTTGCTGTACAGTTATATTTTTTAGTAAGTTCTTTAAAAGTAGTCATTTTGTTGTCTTTTGTCTTTCTAATTTTATTCCTTTATATAGTTTTTAGCAAATTTGCTAATGTAACTTTAAGCTGTTTTAAGCTGTTTTACTGTAAGGTCGATACATTTATCGAAAATCAGTTTTGATTGTTCAAGCGTTGCTTATATGACGATATAACAACCCTAAAAATCAGCTATATACTTGTATAAGTCTTTAAATTTTTATCTATAATGCCAGGTGGAAACAAATCATAAATTTGAGCATTGACTAAATAGTAGTACATATTCCTAAAACCAACTACATTGGCAGTGTGAAATTGGAATCTGTCAAAAGTAAAGTTAATGTCTGGGTCATCTACGATTTCTTTTACTACATCATAGCCTGTTAAAGTGTTTTCTCCTAAATCATGGTCAAATGAGATTAGCTCATAATGTTGATTAGGATTTTCTTTTAAATATTTTAGTAATGCTTTTCCACTTCTAAATACCAAATCAAATTCATCTGGCACTGGCCTCAAATCGTCTAAAAATATTTTCACGGTTCTTCCCTCAAAAAGCTTTCCATTCTTGCTACAATGCTATTTAAAACATAAACTTCTTTTTTGAGTTCTACATATGTTTTGAAGTCAACTCCTTCCTCTAGCGCTTTTAAGGAATCATCTCTATCCTCGGCTAGTTCTTTGAGTAAATTTTGATACTCAATTTTGTACGGGTTCACGGTCATAATATTCTCCTTTGTAGAGCTCAGCAACTTTCTCACTGATTGTCTGTTCAAGCTCAAGTGGAGTAATGACGTATTTAATTGGAGTTAATTTTGATTTTTCTTGTGTTAGTTGCGAACAAGTATCAAATGTAAATCGCAAAGCAAATTCTTTAAATAGTTTAAATAAAACTCTATGTCTGAATTTCTTGATTTTATTTTCTTTTTCCCAAACAGATAGAGTTCTATGTGCAGTCAAAGTATAATATGGTGCAATTTTAGTTTCATCAGTCCTACTTGTTAGAGTATCTTCATTGTATTTGCTACCATTTTTCAAAAGAATAACTTTGCCTACGATACCTGTAACTTTATCTATACCAATTGCTTCGTCATTTTTATTAAGTATTACTACATATTCATTATTGAAAATGAGCTTGGATAATACAGTGGTCATTTCTTTTGCTAACCTCTCTTTTTTATTTTTTTATATCTAAAATATATGATAATTTAATTTTTATCAAATTATATATATTTACCTATATTCATTGTATTAAAATTTTCTAAAAAAGTCAACAAAAAAAGAGTTATTTTCATAACTCTTTCATAGTTTAAATAGCAATGGATTCAAAATCCCAATTCTTTTGAAAATCTTTTAGCCAAACTTTGTCTTGAGCAAATGGATGCTCTGTGAGCTGGTAATCATCACGAGCTCCTACATAGAGCAAATCTTTCATTACAAATACTTTTGAACTCTTGACAACTTTGATTTGCCCTTTTTCTGCAAGTTCTTCTTTGATAACTTCTAATAGAATTTCATTTACCATATTATTTCTCCTTTTTATATGGCATAACACCATTCTCAAGCAAAAGTTCTTCATCAACTTTTGAGCACATAACATAAGCAATTGGTAGAATTGAAATTAGCAAAATGTAAAACATATTTTTATCCTCATTTCTTTTTATGAGTCTATTATATACGATTTTACCGAAATTGTCAACAACTATTTAAAAATATTTTTAAAAATCTAGTCGGTTTTTAATATTTCCGAAAGTTTTTGATAATTCAAAAGCATCTGCTGTTGGGTCTTTAATACCATGTTCCTTTAAGTAAGTAAATAGCCATTTTGCTTGTTTTGAAGTTAAATGAGCAGAAATGATAAATCGTTCAATTCCATTTGAGTAACCTTTTACTGTAGTAACTGAAATATTATTCTCATGAGCTGCTTTCTCTAAATCTAAAACAAAATCATAATCTGATAAATAGATTTGGTAAAGGTAAATTTTTCTGATTAACTTATCTTCAATAAAGTTAGCTAATGTAATTCCTAATAATTTACCAATTGTTAGAACAACGACACCCCAAAGTGAAGTATCTTTCATAACTAATTTTAAAGACCATAAATAGAATAGAGTATCAATTCCAATAAGAGCGTACATTTCCCAGCTCTTAGACTTATTTGCTAATACATATTTCAATTGGCTTAATGCTGAAGTAATTAAATTCAGAAAGAAGATAATTGAAAAAGTAATGAGTATTTCTAAATTCATATAGTCACCTCTTTCTTTTTATTTTATATAATATTTTATCATAAAATGGAGCATTTTGCAAACGTGAAAAAAGCCGAATCGTAATCCGGCTTTACTCTGTTATGCGATACTTGAAGAATTAACCAAAGTTTGAAACTCGTTAAAAGAGGGTTTATCTTCTTCTAATGGGAAAATATATTCTTCGACTTCAAATAAACTATTTTTATCCCCAATGAAGTAGATAAGCTCTTCTGAGCTATCTCTATCTGTATTTGGTCTATATATTTTAACTCGTTTTAGATGTTGTAGTAATTCATCTTTAGTTAGTTGTTTATCTCTCCAAGCTCTTGCTATTTCTACTAAATTTGTCATAGCAAAAGTCTCCTTTTTTATTTTTGTTTTACAATACTTATATCAAAAAAGAAAAACGGTTTTTCAACCGTTTTCTACTTTAAAATGGGTTAATGTTTTTAATGATAACTTTTCCAGTGATTTGTTTTCTAGCAAAAGCTCCTACATCTCTACTATCTTTTGAAACTGGGCGATTATCTCCTAATAGATAATATTCATCATCTTTTAGAGTAATCTTAAATTCACTTTTGCCCTCATTATTAAGAGTAAAATGTGTCATTTGAGCAGCTCTTGTTTGATAATTTTCGTTGTAAGAATATATTTCATGAAGTCTATCTTTACTAAATGCTTCTTTAAAAGTATTTAAGTAAGCTTCATCTTGTTCTACTTCATTTACATATAGTTTATCATTCTTAAATTCAATAGTATCATTTGGTAATCCTATAACTCTTTTAATGATAATTCTATCATCTTCCTTAGCAGTTACTAAATCACCTCTTTCGGGTGTGAAATAATTTATTGCTACTAAATAATTTCCACCTTTTAGAGTAGGGTCCATTGAATGGCCTTCTACTTTATAAGTTCCCCAAAAGAATACTCTTGTAATAATGAATAAGATTGAAAAAAAGATAAGAAAGTTTGTGAAATCAAACTTTCCTCTGCCTTGTTTTTTATTTGAAGCTAATATAGCTGGGTTCATTTATTTAATTCCTCATTTACGATTTGAGTAATAAGTTTTCCGTCTGCTTTACCTTTAAGTTCTTTTTGTGCAATACCGATAAGTTTACGGTCTTTTACTTCAGCGTTAGCAATAATTTCTTTTACTGCAGCTACAACTTCATCATAAGACATTTGAGCTGGTAATAAAGATTCAATGATTGCTAATTGAACATCTAATTTTTCTGTATCTCTTCCAGCATTTACCAGAGCTTCTTTTTCTGCTAGACGAACTTTTTGAGCAGATTTAAGTACTCCAACAATTTCATCTTCAGTTAATTTAGCTTTTTTCTCAATTTCTTTATTGTGGATAGCAGCTTCAATTGAACGTAATGTAATAAGTTTTGGTTTAATTGCTTCTTTCAATTCTTTTTCTTTTGGAGTTCCTTTTACTCCGTCCATTGAAGCAGCTTTATTAGCAAGCAATGCTTCTTTTGTCATAGCTGTAATTTTTTCTTTAATTGTAGTCATATTTATACTCCTTCTTGTAATTCTTTCTTTGTTTTGTTTAATAGTGTTTTATAATAATCTACTGAACCTTCTTTAACAATATTATTGCACCAATCTAAAAATTCTTTATCATTTTTATCACTCGGTACAAAATTAGTTCGTTTATAGATAATATGTTTAAGCTCTTCCAAGCCTTTTTCTAACTCTGGTTTCTTTTTAATAGCACGTTGGAATTTAGTTCGGACATTTCCTAAAGTTAGGAAAGCTACTCTAATGATTTCTAAATCATCTTTTGTGAAGTAAGTGAATTGTACTCCTTGTCCTACTTTAAATCCTTTATAACGTGATTCTTTAACATTTAATTTCAAATCTTTCATAACTATCCCTCGTATTTGCAGATTAAAAGGTTTTTAATATCTTTTATATTTTTAAAAATGTAATTCCAATTTCCACCACCTAAGCCACACCCAATTAAGTAAGGAATAACTATAATCTTATCACTATATTTATTAGCAATTTCTTTAATATTTCTGATTAGTAAATCTTCATCAGTATGTTTTCCAATTCTTCCATAAGTTAATTGAGTAAAAGAATTTACTACTAATAAATCTTCATTGATTTCTATTTCTTGGATTAAGCCTAGTAAAACATTAGGATTTTTATTTTTAGCAAATTTGTGGTATTCTTCCTTGACGATTGGCCATTTGGTATAAATAGCTTTTGCTACTCCAGAGCCCATTGCATTTTGACAATTTACTTGCTGTAGCAATATTCCTTTTTTAAGAGTTGTTATGTCTTTATTGATAATCTTCATCAGACAACCTCTTAAAGTATTTAACAATGACATCATCAGAAAGTTGTTTGATTGAGTCTAACTTAAATTGTAAATAATTAAACGTGTTATCAATATAAGTATCTCCCTCATAAGAGCCCTTAATTTCAGTTTTAATTAAATTTGTAAAGTAAGGAGAGAAAGCTCTATAAATAGCTTTACCCCCAACAATATACAAATCATCATCAGTAGAATTTAAAGCTTCTTCAATGGAATTACAAATGATTACATTATCAGCTTGATAATCTAAATCTTGACTTAAAACAATTGTAGTTCGATTAGGTAGAGCTTTCTTACCCAAACCCTCAAATGTTTTACTACCCATTACAATAGTTTTGTTAATAGTAGTTTCTTTAAAATGTTTCAAATCTTCCGGCTTTTTCCATGGTAATCCATTATCTTTACCAATTAAGCCGTTTGTATCTTCTGCCCATACGGCAATAATTTTTCTTTTGTGCATAACTAATCCTTTTCAATTTTAATTTCTGGTTTATTGAAATATCTCATAAAAGCATTTAAAGACATTAGTGCATCAGCAAAAGCTCTATGTGCTTCTTCATATTTTCCACCAGTATTAGTAACAAAAGCTTCGTTAGTATTATTTTCATTTTGAGGCATAAAGAATTGAGATAAGTGCATTGTATCAATAATTTCTAATCTATTTTCTTTTAATAATTTATTAAAGCCTCTCAATGAATGTGAAAGTTGTCCTTTTTCATAACGAGCATTATGAGCTAACAAAATTGAATCTTTTAAATCATTGTAAATTTCTTTTTGAGCTTCTAAATCATCAACAAATCTAGTCAAACCTTTAATATCTTTAGGTGAAATATTGTGAACATCTTCTCTACCAGTTCCGTTTGTTTTAATTAAATTAGGGTCTACTCCAAATAACTTAGAATATGTCTTAACTTTGCCATCAGGCCAAACTTTAATATAACCAACTTCAATGATTTCAGTACGTGGCCCAAAGTCAAATTGATTCTTCATATCTCTAAGAGATGGTGAAGCAGCTTCTAAATCCAATGCTATAATTGGTTTATCAGTACGTAAAGGTACACGTTCCATAATATAACGATAAGCTTCTAATTCTGTCATATTTTTAAGCTTATCTCTAACTTTGATAATTTGTTCAATTGATTTACCCGAAATAGCACTCATAAGATTTAAACAGTTACTTCGGTTATAATCTGTAATCTCTGGGTGATAATTGTAATTAGGATTATTCTTTCTAGGTTTCCCCATACGAGATTCAGTAAAGATTTCCATTTGTTTATCATTCAGATAACTTAAGAATTTATATTCAGGCAATAATGCTTTAAAGAAGAATTTTCGGTTTTCATCAACACCATCAAACCATTCTTTAGTTGTATTGTCTAAATTTTTTAATTCTTTAGCTCTTTGTTCATATTCTTCTCTTAATTTTATTGCTTCATTTCTGTATTCTAAAGCTTTTTTATCTACTGTCATTTTTTCACCCTTATAAAATTATTTTCTTTCATTGTATCATAAAATCAAGCAAAAGTCAACTCTGAGTTACACTTCAACAACAATATATTGTTCTTCAAATGGCGAGCCGTCACAATTAAGAGTAATATTTTCAATGCCATCTTTTTTAAATTTGTTATTAACGTGATAATGCCCATGAATGATTTTTGGCGCTTTAGTCAGGTCATACAATTTACTTAAATTCATCTTATGGAAGTAATCTTCATAAAAATCAGCTTGATTCATAAAGATAGAATCATCTTGATAATATTCAAATAATGGAGTATCATGAGAAATAAAGTAATCAATCTTATAATTACTATAATTTTCATTGTAATAATTGATTAGCTCTTCAGTTTCTTCTTTGGATAAAGTTTCTTGTGGCCACCAACTCTTATAAATAGTTCTCATGAATTTATCAATTGAGAATGCTCCACCACAAAAATAGAAGTTTTTCTTTCCCAATGTAAGCATAGTTCCTCTAGGAATATATTTAATCTTAGGAGTAATAGTATTAAGTCCATGTGGATTTTTAACTTTGTTTAATAACCAATTAAAATTCTCATGATTTCCGTCAATAAACCAAAGCTCTATATTATAAGATTCTAATTTCTTATTTAGCTTATTTAGGTATTTTTCAAATAGTTCTCCCATTACTCCCATATCCCCAACTTGAATTAACAAGTCGGGGTTCTCATGTTCCATAATGTAATCAATCAATTTATAAGCATTATTTGTATTTCCATGCAAGTCACCTAAAAAAGCAATTTTATTATAGCTAGTAATAATCTGATTATTACTCATAATTATTCACCTTTCGTTCTAAAATGGTCAACAATATCTGCAACTTCATCAAAGCTCTCATGTAACTTGAATTTTCTTCTAGTAACAATCTTATCTTCTTTCAAATGTTGTGGGTATTGTTCTTTTTTAACTACGAATGTAGTATACTCTTTAGAGTAAAAAATTCCTTTTCTATATTTTGATTCAAAGTTGTAATAATCTACACCATATTCATTCTTTAACAAATCAATCTTTTCTTTAACAGATTTATTCATCAAAGCTTTAGTAGGATTACTATTATCTTTTACTTTATCAAAAGCATATAAGTAAACAGAGTTTTTGATTGAGTCATTAACTCTCCATTCCAAATATTCTTGTACTTCGTCAAGAGTATCAACAACAAATCCTCTAGCATCAAAGAAACCAAATTCTTTGGCTCCAAATTGTCCGAATTTGTTATATTCAGAATTAAATTTAGCAGTACAGATTGATGTAGCAATAGTAAGGATTTTTTCTACTTTGTTATCAAACCAATATTGTTTATTGATTTTAGGGCTATCATTAAACAAGACCAAAGAGATTTCGTCTGATTGATAATAGCCAATTTTTACGCCATCGACATTTTCACATAAGTATTTCAAAGTTTCTTTGAAAATTTCATATAATCTTTCATCGAATGGCTTTTTCATTCCTTTTGTGAATGAGTGGAAAGCTTTACCATCTAATCTGATAATTAAATATTTATTGCTTTCAAATTTTGTTCTATAAACCTTTTCCAAGGCTTTATATTTGTTTCCGATAACATCTTGTGTTGTCATTTTGTGTTCTCCATTTTTCTTTTATTTTATTCAAATTTTTTAAGCACCTTTTGAGAACAATTTCATTATAACAAATAATTTTAAAAAAGTAAATATTTTTTATTTTATTGTTGACAAAGTGGTAAAAATGTTGTATCATATAAATATAGAAAACGAAAGAGGAAAAAATTTATGACTAAACTAGAAACATTACTTAAAGAATTATCAGTTAAAGGAGCTAAAACCTACTACGTAGGCGGTTGTGTTCGAGATGAATTGCTTGGCAAAGAAAACAAAGACATTGACATTGAAATTCACCATATTACTGAAGATGAATTTGTTTCTGTTGCTCAAGCACTTGGAATTAAAATTGATTTCGTTGGCAAATCATTTGGCGTTTATAAAGCTTTTATGGACGGTACAGATTTTGACTTTAGTTTCCCCCGTACAGAAAAACAAATCGGGGAAAAACACACTGACTTTGAAATTGTTGTTGACCCATTTATTGGTGAAGCTAAAGCTGCTGAGCGCCGTGATTTTACAATCAACGCTTTAATGAAAGATACACAAACAGGTAAAATCCTTGACTTCTTTGGTGGAATGAAAGATTTAGAATCTGGTATTATTAGACATTGTACTGAAAAATTTGCTGAAGATTCATTGCGAGTTTTCCGTGCAGCTCAATTTGCTTCTCGCTTTGGATTTGAAATTGCACCTGAAACAATTGAAATTGCTAAAACTCTTGATTGTACTGCTCTTCCTATGGAACGAATTTTAGAAGAAACAAAGAAAGCAATTACTAAATCTGAAACACCATCTGTATTCTTTAAAGAACTTAAAAAGATGGGTGTTCTTGATTTGTTCTTTCCACCATTAAAACTTGAATTGATTGATAAATTAACAAAAGCTTCAAAAGAATTACACTCAGAAAAAGTAACAGAAATTGTTATTGCTTTCATCTTTGAGGGCTCTAAATTAACAATCACAAATCAAACAGAAATTGTTGAAATGATTAAATCTTTCAAATTCTTGTCAGAAGCTACTTCATCATTCATCAAAGACTCAAAAACAGTTGGAGAACTTGTTTTCCTAACAGAACAAATCAAATTCAAAGAGTTTGCTCTATTCTCAATTCTAGTTGAAGGTGTTAAGCTTGGTTTACCAACATTTGAAATTAAATTATTGACTTCCATGTTTAAAGCAAGTCAAGAAACAATTTCAACACAATTCATTACAGGTCAAGAGCTAATTCAACTTGGATTTAAACCATCAAAAGAATTTGGTGAATTGATTTTACAATCTAAAAAACTTGCCTGCCAAGGAAAATCCAAAAAAGAATTTATCAAATCAATTACAAAATAAAAGAGAGCAATTCGCTCTCTTTTTCTATATACTGAAACTGATTTTAATGTGCGTTATATCGTCACTAACGAAACGGTAATACAGTTAAAACTGGATTTCGATAAATGTATCGACTTTACAGAAAAACAGCTCAGAGTCGCTTATTTTAATGCTAAGAAAAAAGGAGTAAATGTTTTATTTTACTCCTTTTCCTTGTTTCTGATAAATCAATTTTCTATATAAATTTTTGTTAGCATAAAACAAGTCAATCATATCAAGTTTTTCTTTTGTTTCTTTTGCTATATTAAAATCAGCATAATTTGATTCTTTACTATTTTCTGTTAGCATTTTTACTGAAACTTTAAAGAGTTTAGATAATTGATTTAGAATTATTAACGTTGGTGGAAATATTCCTAATTCTATTCCAGCATATTTCTCTTTACTAATACCAAGGTATTTAGCAACTTCATCTTGAGTTAATGAAGCATTTTCTCTGATTGTTTTTATTCTGTTTTCCATTTCTTTATTCATCTTCGGAAGCGCAAGCAAAATTGTCATATTCTCTATCCATAAGTTCAGCGAAAGCTTCTAACGTGTTACCTGCTTGTACATCATATTTATTACCTTTATAATCAATATACATATCCACAATGTTATGAATACCCCAATCTTCATATCTGGGTAAATACACATTATAATCAAAGCAATCTTTAATGTTTTGAAGCACTTCATAGTATACATCTTCAAAATTATCTTCATCTAAAGAAATTAGTCTACCTGAAAGGATTTCTTTATTTTTCTTTAACTCTAAAAGTTGTGGATAGAAGTTGTCATTGTGGTCAAGATAAAAAGCTAAAGCTCTGTCAAAGTCAACTCTAATATCTATTCTATAATCACGAGTTTTACGTCTGTAATCATTGTCAAATTTGAATAAATCTAGCAAAATACTAAAATAAGGCAATGAATCTTTCAAATCATCAATAGACAAAGAAGTATCTTCTGTAATGTAATCGGCATCATTCCAGTCACCTTTAATAAACAACTTGCACTTGTTAGTGCCTCTACGAGGTTTTAACAATTTTGAATCTAGCATATAGAATCTCTTTTCTTTTTTATTTTTATTTCATCTATTGTAACAAAATTTTTCAAAAAAGTAAATCAAAAATATTTTTATTTTAGATTTATCTTAGCCGTTCTGACACAGTCACTAGTAATGCTCTAAAACAGTCTAACTCAACTTTCGATTCGTTCTTCGTGATTCAAGAAAAACAGCTTAGCGTTGCTTAAACTGACGCCAAAAAAGAGAGCATATATTGAAATATGCTCTCTAATTTTTTATTCTACTCCATTTAAAATTTCATGGAATACACGTTGAGTTAATTCAGTCTTTTGCTCTTTGGTTAAGTATTTTGTATTTACACAATAACCACTAATACGAACAATAACATCTTCACCACTCATAATCTTTTCGTAAACATCTTCAAGTTGCATTACGTTTAAGTTAACGTGTTGACCACCTTTTTCAAAATAACCATCAAGAATACTTACTAAGTTATCAACTTGTTCTTCATAAGTTTTACCTAATGCTTTAGGAGCAACTTGTGTTGTTAATGAAATACCGTCATTAGCATATTTGAAATCAAGTTTAGATAATGAGTTTAGATTTTGTAGCCATCCACCTTTTGCTTTGTTAGATGGGTTAGCACCTGGTGAGAAGAACTCTACTTTAGAGTAATTTACTGAACCATCTTCATTTAGATAAATACCTTTGTGAACAGGTGAATTACCAGTTTGTTTAGAATATGCTACGTTAGAAGTAATTGTAAGAATAGATACTGTAGCACGAGCATTCTTATACAATTTATGTTTAGCAAGTTTGTGGTAATAAGTTTCTAACAACCATTCTGCCATTTCATTTGAACGTGGGTCATCTTCACCATAACGAGGGAAGTCACCTTCAACTTCATAATCATAAATATAACCATTTTCATCACGGATTGTTTTAACTTTAGCATATTTGATAGCACATAATGAATCTACTAAATTCGCAAATCCACAAATACCAAATCCCATGTTAATACCAATCTTAGATGGTAGCAATGCCATTTGAGCAGCTTCATAATTATATTTATCTGTCATGTAATGGATAATATTTAAAGCATCAACATAATTCTTAGTAGTCCATTCTAAAGCTTTGTCAAAGTTATCTAATACTTCATCAAAATCTAAATATTCAGAAGTAATTGGTTCTGTAACATCAAAGACTTTATAATCTCTATGAACATCATCATATCCACCATTCAATCCAGTAAGGAGCGCTTTCAATACGTTAATACGAGCTCCGAAGTATTGAATGTTTGCATGGCATTCTTCATTCTCTGGGTCAAGTGGTGATACACAACAAGAGATACAACTCATTTCTCCATAACCGTCTTTAGCCATAGTAGTAACACCTTCATATTGAATAGAAGAGTGTTTATGACTCATTTCCATACAGTAATGTCTAAAGTTGTAAGGTAATTTATCAGTCCAAAGAACAGTTAAGTTTGGCTCTGGTGCATTACCAATATTGTCTAAAGTGTGTAAGAAGCGGTAATCCATTTTAGTTACTCTATGGCGCCCGTCATTACCCATACCACCCATAGAAATTGTAATAAATGTTGGGTCACCTGAATAGATTTCGTCAAATGCTTTTTGTCTAGCAAATTTTACTGTTCTTAATTTAATAACAAAATCATCAACGAACTCTTGGATTTCTTTTTCAGTATAAGTTCCACGTGCTAAATCACGTTCAGCAAATACATCAAGAACAATTGGTAAACGACCGATAGAAGTAGCAGCTCCATTGATTACACGACAAGCAGCCATGAAAGCAATGTTAGTCCATTGAATAGCTTCTTTAGTATCAAATGCTGGTCTACGGACATCAACACCATACAAATCTCCTAATCTAATAATTTCATCAAGAGCTTCATATTGTTTAAAGATTTCTTCTTTTAATCTGATTGATTCATCATCAGTAGAAGTGATAGCTTGCCAATCTTTGTTCTTTTCTGCTTTTAAGTATTCTGCTCCATATAGAGCTAATCTTGCATAAACACCAATGATACGGCCACGAGAATAAGCATCAGGTAAACCACTAATTAAGTGTGAATGACGAGCTCGTCTAATATCTTGTGTATATGCTTTAAAGATACCGTCATTAACTGTAACAACATTCTTAGAGTAGAAGTCATGCACAATTGGGTCTGGTTCAAAGCCGTGTTCTTTCAATGCGGTTTCAGCTGTTCTTAATCCACCTTTTGGCATGAAGTTCAATTTGAATAACTCATCATTTTGAATACCATAAATAAGCTCATTTTCTTTGTCAATATATCCGGCTGGAATATCTGCAATAGAAGTTGGACGAGTATCCATAGGGAATCTTGTTTTTTCATATTCAGCTCTAGTAGAGTCCATAATATGTTTAATATGTAAAGTTCGTTCTGTTGCTTCTTCTAGGAAACCTTTATCACCATCATAAGGGGTGTAATTATCTTGGACGAACCTAGCAACACTAGTTGATTCTTTCCAAGCTTTTCCTTTAAAGCCTTCCCAAGCTTTACTATAAACTGCTTCATCAATAACTTTTTTCATTAAAAAGCACCTCGTTTTCTTTTGAGCTACATAAAGTGTAACCCTTTTCGATTATTATATCATATCTAGTTATATTATTCTACTTCCTTGATGCTCTAAGAGTGAAACTATTATAAGACAAGTCATGAAAACGGTTTTGTTTTATAATAGTATTTAAGTGCTAAAAAATAACTTAGGATTAAAGTCCTAAGTTATTCTGCCGTGTCTGGCTCAGGCATTTCCAAAATATAAAACTTCCAGTGAGGCTCGGAATCTCCAAAATTACTTATTGAATATAAAAACTATATTCATAGTTATATTATTCCTTTTTATTAGTCATATAAGTTATTTTCTTGAAATTTTTTAATTACTTCTAATTTTAAATTAGATAATTCTTCAAAGCTTGTTTCAATATCCTTAGTCCATATAAGAGCTTTTAATTCTACTATTTCTTCAGTTACATGAGATATAGTTACTTTTGAATTTTCTTTATTTAATAGATTTTGATTAGCTTCTATCGCTTCTTCTAATAATTGTTTAGCAAGAGCTATATCTTTATCAATTTTAATTTGAATAGAGATGGGATAGCTTGTAACAGATTCTTTTATATCATTGTTTACAATAATAGACTCATTCATAATTGAGTTAGGAATAATAGCTCTTTCATTAGTAACAAGTTTAAGAGTTGTATGTCTTAAAGTCATTTCTTCAATAACACCTGTAATGTCTTGAGCAGGCATTCTAATCCTATCTCCAATCTTGAATGTTTCAGCAGAAAGAAGCATTAAACCTGCTATAATATTTTTGATTGTGTTTTGTAAGATAAATCCAAGTACAGCTACGATAAGAGCACTATTTGTGAATAGAGAATTTAAGCTTTTTTCAAAAATAGGATATTGAGAGCAAAAAACAAATATTCCTATAAGTACTACTATAATCTTACAAGTATTTGCTAGGAAAGTATTAGTTATATTATTGTGTTTCTCTATAATCTTTTGAAATATGTTATCTACTAAAAAATAAATAATAATAGTTGTTACAACTATAATTAGGTTAGGTATCGTTAATAAATCATTCATAGGTTTACTCCATAATAAAAGAGCTATCAGAATAGCTCTTTGTTAATCTTTATTTTTTGTTTTCAGTGAGGTGTGCTAGAAGAGTTTTTACATCTTTGTTATGTTGAGTATCATCGGTTAGATTTTCAGCTTTAAGACGATTGATTGCTTCTTGTAATTTTCTAACTTCTGAAGTTGGAGTTTTATTTGCTTCATCTTGGAATGAGTAAAGAGCATCCCATACAGAGCGTTCATCATACTCAGTAGCTGTTGTTTCAGCTTTTTCCAAATAAGAATCCCATAAGTTATCATTGAAGCGTGTGTCAGAAAATCCTTTATACACTTCAAGAGCTTCATCAAAAGTAAGACCACGTTTAGTATAAACATCAAAAGTAAGACAAGAATGTTTACCTTCAATTTCATAAAAATCTAATTCTGTAATAGGATTTTCAACTTTGAAGTAATCTTCGGGAATGATAAGAGCTGCAGAAGCACCACCTGTACTATATTCGGGTTCATAATATTCTGTATGAGCAACGATAAAACTCTTTGAGTCTTTCAACACTTTATCAAATTTCTTTGATTTTTGTTTTTCAAAATCCATAGTTAACCAACTTTCTTTTTAAAATAAAAAGACCCCAATGGGATTCGAACCCACGTTCTTGGATTTGCAGTCCAATGCCTTAAACCAACTTGGCTATGGGGCCTTAAAAGGGTTTTTTACAAACCCTTATTAGAAACATTTAGGACAGATTCGGGAAATCAGAAGTTCCCGTGCATCAGCACACTGATAAGGAATAGCATTCTGAATGTATTCACCCATCTTCCACTTCATCAAATCAGAAGAATTAACTTCAACTTCGAAGCGGTCGTTACAGAAAATGCAAGCAACCGAAACGTTAGTAGGGTCAATCTTCTTATCTTCAGGCATCGGATATTTCTTCATGATTTACCTCTTTCTTTATGGTAGTACTATTATATCAATTTTAAAATTTAAAGTCAATAACTAAGCGATAACTTCTTGTTTGAATAATTCATGTTTGAAATCTTCAACATTAGCAAATCCAAGCATTTTAGAAAGCAATTCCATAGTCTTTGGAGTGATTGTAGTAATATAGCGACCTTGATTATGACGAGTCATAATACCTGGCAAGTAGTTCTTAGATTTGTTATATTCTTCAGCAAGGTCACCGTATGTTTTACCAGTCAATGAAGCAAGATGAACTAGATTTTCCAAAATCTTGTCTTGGTCAAGACTAAGAATGAATTGATAAAATTCAGCAGCCTTAATAACTTCATGATACATTGGTAAAGTCAAATCTTCAATTGATAGATTAGAAGCTTCAACAAGCAATTTGTATTCCTTAGCTGTTACTTGATAACCTGTTAGATTACGACTACGATAGAAGTCAGTATGATTTTTAAAGTTAATATGGAATAGTTTAACCATATCTGAATCAATTTCAATAGTTTCTTCATTGTCAATATTACTCATTGAAGTTAGAATAGACAATTGTTTCAATGTAAGATTTTTAGTAAAATCACGGCCACTACGGTAATAACTAATTGTTGAGCGGTGGATTCCTAATACATCTGCCAATTCATTTAATGAATGTTTATTTAAGCTTTCTTTTACTGCGTTAATGTTAATTTTCATAATTTTTATTCACTCTTTCTTTTCTTTGTTTTTTTATTTATCTACTACTTTTTTGAATTTTTTAGCGATGAAATCAAGCAAACCTTCTGCGGCTTTGTCTGAAACAATATATGTACCGCTATTGTAAATTTCAGCCACAATTAAATTTCCGTCAAAGATAAAATACCCTGGACTGAATTTATCTCCGATTTCTTCAATTACATAGCCTTCTTTTTCCAATTCTTCTAGTAATTCTGTTACTTTCTTTTCGTTTTCAGTCATGTTTTATTCCTCATTTCTTTTTCTAAGTATATTATATACCATTTCTTATGTTTTGTCAACACATAAATTTAATTTTTATTTTTTATTTTATAGTCATATTATACAAGAAAATTTTTGGTTTGTCAACACAAAAAATAAAAAAAATAAAAAGAATTTTACTTCTTTTTATTTTTCTTATTTTGTTTAATATTGTTCACGACTAACTTCTAATCCTACCACGATTTGGCGGCCATCAGAATTATTATAAGCTAGACAAGTAGTAAGAATAGCTAATTTAGAATCAACGTGAATATCTTCAATATCTTCTTGAGTAATGTCAGTAAATTCTTTTAAGTATTTTTGGTATTCAGTTAGATTATCCACATTTAATTTTACATTATCCTCAGTATAAAGAGGGAATACTGGTGGAATTAAACCTTGACCTACAATACGATAAGTTATTTTCACATTATTTTCAGTAAAGATATAAAAAGTTTTATTAGCTTTGTTAAATTCTGAATCAGAGAATTTTCTTAATTGAGTGAATTTATTATCACTGTATGTGTTGTGACCAAAAACAAAGTTAAAGTTATTATCTAAGTTAGTACTTGCTTTATAATCAAGGAAAATACTACCAATATCTAAGTATTCTTTTGTTAATGAATGAGTCAAATAATAATCATTATCAGTAGTTTGTAAGATTGGTTCATCAATATTAGTATTAGGTACTCTAATCCAACCAACTACATCTTCATTTGTTGATTTCTTAATTTCTTTCACATCTGGGTAATCGTGAGTATTTTCAACGACTTTCTTAGCAACTTCTTCAATCTTTGCTTCTTCTTGTTTAGCAGTCATATAATTCTTAGCTGGGGCAAATCCGAAATAGATTGTACCTACAATTCCTAGTACAATTAAAATCTTTAGAAGCCAATCCAGCCAATCGACTTTTTTCTTATTTTCCATTTACTTTCCTCACTTTTTTAGATATTCTTTATATCACTTTAATAGGAGAATATAGAATGAATAAATACTACATAGAGAGTCAATCCAATCTCATTAAAATATATAAAGATTCTGTTGATAATAGTTTAGTCTTTAATAATATTCTTTTTTCTTCTTATTCTGAAGCTAAATTTTATTTGCTTTATTTCAAAGATACTATATTTGAGAAATTAGGTTATACTAATTGTTATGATTTAGATTTAAAAGAGTACGCATTACTCAAAAATAAAATCAATGAATTAAAACAAAAAATAAATACCATTGATACTATTATAAAAAATCATGAAAATTATGTCAAGGGTTATTTCCAATCAGAAGAATGGCTCGAAAGACAAGAAGCTGCTAAATTATATGAGAATGTTTTAAATGAAAAACGAGTTCTTGTTATTGCTCATAAAGCAAAATTAGCCAGCCATATTAGAAAGATTTCAGATTTGAAAATTACAGCAGGGAGCTTAACTATTGATAATATATTGAATGGAAAATATAATCAAGTGCCTGCTTATTTAAAATCAAAACACATAGAAAGATTTACTCATGAATACACGAATGCTTTAATAGAATTTTCTAAAAAGGAAAATGAAGCACTTGATAATTACAAAGAAGTTTTAAGGAGTTATGATAGTCAATCAAGAAGTATCTATAAAGAGAAAAAGAAAATTGTTAAACTATACTTAAAACAAATTGAATTAGAAAGAGAATTAAAAAGATTAGAACTTAAAATTGTAACAAAAATTACTAATCAAAATTATTATTACTTTGTTGCTATTGATAATTTACCTTTTGAAAGATTACAATACAATAAAGAGTTAGAGTGTTATAATTTATTTGTAGTTTATAGAAATAGAATAACTGAGATTAAATCATTTTATGAATATGATAATCAATATTATATTTTCACATCAGAGGGAATGCTTCCTAGTTCAAATTGTGTTTTCTTAATGAATGACAACATTGGTGAGCGTATAGAAGTAAAAAGGAAAGAAATTATATTAGGAGATAACTTATAAAAAGGTAGCAATTAAATTGCTACCTTTTCTTTTTATGGTTCTTGATAATAAGCATTGTTGTTTACAAGTGCTGGATATAAAGGATTGTTTGGATAAGCATTGAATAATCTAAGCATATCTGCATTAGCTTTTGATTGCCATTCAATAATGTCTTTATAATCACTTGGTACTTTATATTTTTCTACACCAGCATCTTCAACTTTTAATAATTTATCTTTCTTGTAATAAGCGTTAATTTTACTATTTACACTAGTGTCAGCTAATGTGAAGTATGGCTCTGGGAATTTATCCACATAAGATGAGTTAGCATCAACATCAGTTGGTTTCATGTTGTTAGGGTCAGTACTTGTTACTGTATCAGGTTTTTCCCAATCACTAACATCTTTGCCCTCATTCATTGCTAACATCAATTGTTTAAATACTCTTTGTTGTGAGTGAGCATAAACATCAACACTATGTCCGTATTCATTAGGTGAATCATATCCATTCCAAATAGCAATAGAAACATTCTTAGTTGTTCCAATTACCCAAGTATCAGAGGCATCGTTACTTGTTGCCCAACCAACTTCGGGGCCGTATCCTACAGTACCTGTTTTAACAGAATAACTCTTATAGTGATTGATAATAGCATCAGTAGCTGTACCATTAGGTTTAGGTACTTCTGCCATCATCTTCAATAAGATATATGCAGTACTTTCTTTCATAGCTCTAGTTGGATTAAATTTAATTTCTTTTTCTGAACCATCATTAAATACTAATTTAGTAATATATTGAGGTTTCTTATACATTCCTTTATTAGCAAGAGTAGCAGAAGCAGCTGCCATTTGCTCAGTAGAAACATTTAATCCTAAAGCGGTCGAATCTCCATAAGTTTCTTCAGTATCTAAGTTCATTCCAGCAAGGAATTTCTTAGCATTATTTGAGCCAACAACATTATTCAAGATACGAATAGCTGGAGTATTCAATGACATTCTAAGAGCAAACGCCATAGTTACATTTCCATAAGTTGCTCCACCAAAATTATGTGCTACTACATTTGTACCAGGGTAAAGGTAATTACTTGAATCTAAAATATAATTTGTTCCTAATCCATTATATTCAATAGCGGGACCGTAATCTTCAAAGGGTTTAATAGACGAACCTGAGCTACGTGTTTGTTGTGTTGCTCTATTCAAGCCAAATGCTTCTGTATTTCGTCCACCATATTGTGCTAATACATAACCAGTTGTTGGGTCGATTACAGTTGCAGCCATTTGTTCTTCTTCATCTTTATAACCAGCAAAATTATCAAAAGTAGATTTTACTTGTGAATTAACATTTGGGTCTAATGCAGTATAGATTTGCATTGGAGTTTTTTCTAAATCGTAGCCTAATTCTTGAACTTGTTTGAGAGCAGAAGTCACATAAGCATTGTGTTCTTTCGTCTGAGCTAATACTGTTCCATTTCTCCAAAAACGTTCTTTCAAGCCTTCTTGGATTGGAACTTTTTTAGCTTCTTCGTATTGTTCTTCAGTAATCTTATTATTATTAAGAGCACTTAATAAAACAATATTTCGTCTTTCTTCTACCAGCTCAGGATTGTCATATAGATTATATGCTGACGGAGCTTGCCCTAATCCAGCAATTGTTGCTAATTTAGATAAGGTTACTGCATCATCACCAGTTAAATCTTTTAAGCTTTGTCCGTAGTAAGTAATTGCAATAGTGTTAGCTCCATAAGAGCCTTCGCCCATATTGATTAAGTTAATATACCATTCTAAAATTTGTTTCTTATCAAAGTTCAAGTCCATTTGAGAAGCAAGCCAAATTTCTTTAATCTTTCTATCAATTGTTCTATCTTTTACATCACTTGAGAATACAAGGTTTTTAATAAGTTGTTGTTCAATAGTTGAACCACCACGAGCACCTTTACTCTTAATAGCAGCTAAGATTGCTTCGAAAGACCAACCTTTTTCATTCCAATAATTCTTATTTTCTGTTGCGAGCAATAGTTCAATATATTTATTCGGAATTTCATCATAACGGATATAATCTCGTCTATGGTCATTATCAGAATAGATTATTTGTCCAGTTGAATCGTACATATTTGTAGTTCCACCAGTTGCTTTTGTAATCATTTCCTCAGTAATTTTTGGAGTTTGTTTGATTACACCTGCACTATAAATAGTTCCAGCTAAGAAACCAACAAGAGCAAGGATAAATCCTAATATTAAACTCCATTTAAAGAGCTTTAAAATAAATTTCATAATCTTTTTTAAAATCTTCATTAGTTATTCTCCTTAGTTGTTGCTTCTGTTGTTTCTTTTTTATTTTCTTTGTCTTTATCTTTTGACTCAGTAGTAGTTGTTTTTTCTTTAGCAATATTAACAGTAAACGCACTACCCTTTAAAATCTTAGAGTAATCAGAATTAGTTGGGTTTTGAGAAAGTACAGTATCTTTCTTAGCAGAATCTTCTACTTTGTTAATAATAAGAGTAATTCCATTTTCTTTAGCCCAAGCTTTTACTGATTCAATGTCTTTTCCAACAAAATTAGGCAAGTTAATCATACTATTATTATATTGTGAATATGTTTTACTCCAAGTGTCAAAAGCGTTTTTGCTTTCAGCAGCTTTACTATATTCTGAGTAAAGATTGATAGCTTTGTCATGTTTTTCTAAAATCTTAGTTGAGTTGTTAATGATTTCAGTCATATAATTTGATACAACAGGCCAACTAAAGTTAAGAGCTGCTTTAGTATTACTCCATTCTGCAATAGAAGATGAACTTACATCTTTCTTAACAATAATCTTTTTGTCTGAAACATCAAATGTTGAATTAAACATATTGAATAAAGCAGAAATAGTAGCTGTATCATCTTTTAATTTGTTCAATTCGTTATAAGTGTTAATTAGCCATTCTTTTTGGATTGCATCATTCTCTAAGTAAGAGTCCATGATTTTCCAGTGTTTATCAACATAATCACTTACTGTTTGAGGAGTAGTAGAATCTAGTAATGCAGTATGTTCTTTATTCCACATAGCGTCATAGTCAGATTTCATACTCCACATATTACTTACTAATTTATATTTTTCTTGTTCTTTTTCTTGTAATGACGGAGCTAGTTTATCAAATTCTTTCTTTAGTTCGTCTAAATCATTTTGAGTAATTCCCTCAGCAAATGTTCCTTTATTGCTATCATAGATAGTACTTAATCTTGAAGTATATTCTGAAAGATTATCCATATCCTCTTGACTTAGATAAAGCATATAAGGTTCTAATGAAGCAATAGGTGTTTTGGATTGTTTTTGCCAAGCTTTGCTACTATTATAGATTGACAAAAGATTCACACCTTCGATAGCAATTCCACCAATAATTCCAACAGTAATAAGTGTTAGAATAATATTAGCTCGTTTGCTACGTTTTTTGCGTTTCTTTTCTAAAGTCATTTTAAAAACTTCTCTCCGAGATAGTTGTTCAATTTCTTTTTTATTATCTTCCATATTTATCCCTTACTATTTTATTTTTATTCTAAATTTTATTTTACAATATCTTGGCTAAAAAGTCAAATTTAAAAGAGAGTTGCTTTATTTAGTAACTCTCTTTAAAACTGTTTCTAAGCTGTTTTTTCATAAAGTCGATACATTTATCGAAAATCAGTTTTGACTGTCTTAGCATTTCACTAGTGACGATATATCGACCCTTAAAATCTATTTAAGCTCATTTCTAACTTGCATAAGTGCCTTACCTAACAAGTTCAATCCTTTATAATTCTTTTCATCAAGAATCTTATCATCTTTCCAGTCGATTTTGACACCCCAAATCTTATCGTAAGGAGAGCCTTCTACTAAGATTCTATCACCTGTTTCAAGTAAGATTTGTTTCAAATCTTCATTTTGTGAGAATTTGGCACGAAGCACTTCCACCATTTTATCATAGCGAACTTCATTCCACTTAGTATCGTTGTAATTTCTTACTTTACGGCCAAGCATTTTAACTTGATAAGGGTGAGTTTCATAAGCAATTTGACTTGCTTTACTCTTATCAAATAACAATGCTTTTTCAATCATAAAGCCTTGCTCTGAAAATTGCAAGCTATATCCTTTATAGTAAAATCTTGTTTTATAAAAATTTGAAAACGGAGCTTGGTCCGTAAAGAAATATACATGAGTATCAGTGTATCTCATGTTGTTAATAATTTGGTCCATATAATTCTTCCTCTTCTCTTTCTTGTTTAATCTTAGTTTGAACTAATAATGCTAGTGTCATAGGGCCTTCGCCTTTTCTTTGTGTTCTCCAATCAACACCTTTTCTAATATTGAATACACATGGCAAAGCATATGATTCCATATAATCTTCCCAAGTCAAGCCAAGTTCTTTATCTGATAAATGTTTTGTAGCTTTATAAGCTTTTTGAATTTCATCTTCAAAATATTTAGCATGAGTTAAAGTAGCGTCAAGCAATCCTAAATGTTTGTAGTGTTCGTGTTGTTGTTCAACAGCGATTAAATCATCAATTTCATCAGCAAGATAGCTTTCAATGATTGTAGAGATTTTAGCATTTGTTAGTGGCCCAAAGAAGATACCGTAGTAATCTTTTAATCGGAACCATTCATCTGTTTTGAATTTAATAAGTTTTCCATGAGTATTTTCTAGTACGAAGCCTTCAATATCTTTAGCATTGCTCATGACTTCTTGGATTTCTTCAAAAGTGTATTGGAAAACTTTTGGTTGGTTAAATCCAAAACGTTTAGCAATTTTGTTTAATTGTTCTTGTGAGTAACGTTTACCTGTTTTATTTTCATGAGCTCCAATCAAAACGTAATCAGTATGAGTATAATGGATTACAATTGGGTTTTTGATTGAAATATATTCAAATGCTAATGTAATATTTTTAACTCGTAGATAGTTAAGCAATTCTCTATAATTTTCTTTTTGATAGAACCATTTAAGAGCAGCTTGAGTATATGGATTATGTGATGTAGAAGTAGTTGCAGCTACAAAACGTTTTTTATGTTCTGCCAAGAGAATTAGCGAACCGTCTAATTTTTCGTAGAAGTTATACTTATGATTAGGAATATATTCTACTTCTGAATAAATCTTTTTAAATTCTTTTGAATAGTTTTCATATTCAGTTAATTGTTTCCAGTTAAAGAATTTTTCAAATCCTCGTAGAATTACATTTCCTTTCAAATCTAATGTTAGTCCACGAGCTTGTTTATACAAAGGATTATTAAAGTCTACTCCACCATGAAGGTATTTTACTGTAGTCAATCCATTTTCTTTTTTATAAGCGATACCTAACTGCATATCGCCATCTTTTGATAAGTTTGTTCGTTGTAATTCTTTATATTGTTTTAATAGATTCATAGTTCTCATTCCTTTGTGATTTGTAGTTATATTATATAATAAAATAATTGAATTGTCAACAAGGAATGAAACTATTTTTACAAATTATCCAAAATTGGTAACCATTTGTCAGTTTCTTCCAAGTTGATTTTATAGTTAATGTCTGCAAATGATTCTTTATGTTCATTTGGCTTTGTATATGGAATGCCGTCAATCACTTCCATTGTCCCCTTATTTCTGATTGATTTTTTAATTTGCTTTAAATATAAATCTTGATTAAATTTAAACAGAATATGATTATCTTTATCTAATGTTACTAAAACAGTAAAAATGATTTCATTATTCATGTATTGGCGTACTGGGTCACTAAGTTTTCCAATATTACAATCAGTCAAAATTGTTTTTGCTTTTTCTACGATTTGTTCTATTTTTTGATTTTCTATACTTTCTAATGACAAACGAATTGCACCTAGAAAAGTTCTGTCATGCTTCAAATTATTTAGCTCGGTTGTAACTCTTTTCTTTCTCCAATTTTTATTGAAATTAAAGCTATATAAATATTGTGAAGCTTTATTATATTCATGAATTTTTAATAGATAACCATAGCCATTTGGAGTAATACTAAAGATTAAATCTTCCCCGTATTCTTTCTGTAACCATTGTGCAATATATTGTTCTGGTTCAAATAATCCAGTTCCTACTCCAGCAAGAAGTCTTTTCATATTTTCATATGAGGCATGAATTTTATCAATTTCTTCTTTTCCATATTCTAAAAAGATTTGGCGGTCTTCATTATTATCCATTGTGTCAGAAAAATACTTAAATAAGAAAGTTTTATCGTTAATTAAATCAATTCGTTCTGATTTTTTATATTGAGCAAGAACAATGAAACTACTATCATAAAAGACTTGAGAAGCAAAATAAGCAAAACTATTATCGCTTGCCATTTCAAATTTATTGTTCTTTGGATTAAAATAGAAATAGTAATCACTTGGTACATCTGTAAATAAATCTGGCAAATAGATAGCAAGTAAAGTTACTTCTTGTTTTCCAATATAAAATTTATTTCCTTTTTGTTTAAGCATAGTTAGAGCTCCTTTTATAGATTTTCTTTCTTAGTATAAGTAAATAGTTCTGTACGTTCTTTTTCTTTTGGGGTTTGTTTAGAGTATCTATTACGGATTGATTGTGAGTATACTCCAGAGTAGTTATCTCTCACCCAACCTCCAATACGTTCAACAAATGCTTTATCATTAAATTGTGATGATTCATTTTTAGTTGTAATAGCAGCTTCTTTAATAATTGAGTACCATGCGTGACCAGCATTATGAATCATACCTGAAATCATTCCAACAGAACCAATTGAGTGAGTTCCGTCAAGAAAATCTACTCCAGTTTCTTTTTTAAGTTTTTCTAATACTGGCATAATATTAGTTTCAAAAATATATTGTGCTTGAGAAGCTTTGAATTTTTCTGTTTCATTTTCTCCTAATGTTTTCCATGAAGCATTAAATTCATCAGAGTTAATTTCACCTGTTAATTGAGAGCGTAGCTCAGGATAATTTTTATTTAAAAATTCTAAATAAGGTTTCATTGTGTATCTTTGAGTCAATGAGTAAGTTCCGTAATTCATTCCAGCACCATCTTCAAGTGTTCCTAAGATAGCTCCAGGGTTTCGATTACCAGATTCATAGATAGCAGTAATTTCAAACACTTGCATAGGCTTTTTATCATTTTCTGCTTTTGCTTTTTCTTTAGCAATTTTTTCTTTCTCTTGTTTTTCGATAACGTGTTGATTGTTTTTTGAGTTAGCTTTCTTTAGAACTTTTTCAAAATCATTTTTAGATGAAGCTTGATAAAGTTCCTTAAAGAAATCTTCTTTTTCTTTTGTTGTCAGTTCTGATAGTTTAGCAATTTTTTCTTTGTATTCTGTTAATGTTGAAACAGAAGTATCAGATAGCAGTTCTCCTTTAGCAGAATCTTGAATAGTTGGTGAATCTGCATGAACTGTTGTGTGGGTAAAGTTAAATAACATAGCGCCTAAAATAATTATTTTCTTCAAATTAAAAACTCCTTTATTCTTTCATTTCTTATTGTATTATATAACAAGATTTACAAAAAGTCAACCATAATAAAATAAGAGTGGTTTTTAGGCCACTCTTTTTACAGGCAATTTGTTGAATACTTCATAGAAATATGTTCTTGGATATAGCTCATCTAATTCGATTAGAACTTTCCAAAGTATTTCTTCTTCTGTACAGATTTTTTCAATAATTGGTTCTCTGTTAATATATTTATAAATAATTTTAATTTCTAAAGGAATATTTTCAAATTTAATATTATTACCCGTTTCATCAAGCAAAGTTACTTGATAGACTATATTGTCAATATTACCTCTTGTGTAAAGCAAGTATTGACTTATATCAAATTTGAAATCAGATAATGGCCTACCTTTCATAAGAAAATCAAGGGCTTTATAAATGCTATTAAATTCAAAATCTATCACTTTAGTTCCTTTTTCTTTCTCAATCACTTGAAATCTTAAAATCATTCTTATTCTTCTTTCTTGTAAGTAAAATATGAATCATCATCATCATCAGTATTTACACTTTTAGGTTCATCTAAATCTTTATGACTTGTACTTCCATTTATAACTGCATTTGTCTTTAGTTTAGTTACTGTATCTTCGCCAACTTCTTCTCTAATTCTGTTTTGAATTTCTAACAAACTATCTGCTTTAGCAATTTGATAACTAATACTAGCAATAGTAGCATCATCACCTTCAAGTTGGAATTGTTCAATATCATTCAAGCTACTCTTATAACCTAATAAATTCATCATATTGCTTGAATTTAATGGAATGTCTGTTTGAATATTCGTGCTCACTGCTTCAAGAATTTCAGAATAATTGCCTAAGCTATCAAATGAAATCATTTTAGAAATAATAGCTTGAATAACTTCACGTTGGCGTTTTTGTCTACCGTAATCACCCTCTGGGTCATGGTATCTCATTCTTGAATAAACTAATGCTTCCTCGCCATTTAAGTGTTGTTTTCCAGTTCCAATTACAATTTGGTTATCTGGTTCTTGGTCTTGAATAGTAATAGGGAACCCTAATTTATTTTCAACATCAATTCCACCAACAGCATCGACTAATTTAGCTAAGCCATTCATATTGATTAACAAATAATGGTCAAACTTCATATTAAGCATTTTCTCAATAGTAGGAATAGCTAAATCAACTCCGCCCATTTGATAAGCTGCATTTAATTTAGCTTGAATTGTTTCGCCTTGATAATCAATTTCAGTAAGTATATCCCGTTCTAAACTTGTAATAGTTGTTTTCTTTGTTTTTGGATTGATAGTCATAACAAGCATACTATCGCTATTACCAGCCCATGTTTCTGTTCTTTCGTTATTTCCGGTATCTACTCCCATTAAAAGAATAGACATTGGTTTAGTAGCTTCAATAACTTTATTTTCTTCATGATTTTCAATCGGTTTATAAGTTTGTTCTAATTTAGTTTCAGCATTTTTCACTAAATAATAAGAATAAGCTGCTCCACATGATAGAATAACTAAGATTACTATTAGAAATCGCTTCAGAAGCAATTTCTTTCTTGATACATTTTTTGTTGCTCTTGTTTCCAATTTTTAAACCCCTTTTCTATATGGAAAAATAAGCAATTCTAAGCTGTTTTTTCGTAAAGTCGATACATTTATCGAAATTAAGATTTTACAGTCTTAGCGTTGCTTATATGACGATATAACAACCCTTAAAATCAGTTTTATTCTTCTGAGTAAGTGACATCAAGGATAGTTAAATCATAGCTTTCTTGTGGCACTGGAGTATAAACATGAACTGTATCTCCAATTGTGTGGCCGAACAATGCTTTACCGATTGGCGATTCTTGAGTAATCTTCATTTCGAAAGCGTCAGCGTGAGAAATACCTACGATTTTGTAAGTTACTTCTTGTTGTGTATCTGATTCTAATACTCTTACTGTTCGTCCGATACTTACAATATTTTCTTGAGTATCGGTAATGTTAATAATTTGAGCAGAGCGTAATCGTTCTTCTAGTTTAGCAATTTCTGTATCAAGAAAGGCTTGTTCGTCTTTAGCTGCTTCATATTCAGAGTTCTCTGAAAGGTCCCCGTAAGAACGAGCAATTTTGATACGTTCAATAATTTCAGGTCGTTTTACTAATTTAAGTTCTTCTAATTTTTGTTCTAAAGAATGATACTCTGCTTGTGTCATTTGTAAATTTTTTGTCATATTCTATAATCTCCTATTTCATGTCTATTTTAATATAAACGATTTCTTTATTTTTATTTCTTGCTACTTTGACTGGATAAACACCATCACCATATGCAGTGCTAGACCAAACAGCATTATGTGTTACATAAGGTTCAAAGGATAAATCGAGATAATTGTTCTTATCATTAAACAAATGAGTGTAATATGGAATATTTGGATAGAAGTCTCTCAATTCTAATTCCATTTCCTTTATTTGCTTACGTAGTTTATCAATTGAACTAAGTAATTCTTTATCTTGCATAGCAATAAGTTTTGAAAACAATATATCTACAGCTTTGTATTTTCTTGTTAATTTTTTATAACCAGGTGGAAGTTCCTTTTCAACGTGTCTATATGTTTTTTCACAGATAAAGTCATACCATCTTTCTGCGTTACGGCTATAAATATCCTCATATTCTGAAGCATTTGTAATTCCTAATTGGCCGGAGTCAACACCGATAGTAAATGGTAATTTTGTTAATCGTTTAGGCGTTTCTTTATAAGATTCATGAGATAAGATTAAATACTCTGGTCGATTTGAGTAAATACCAAGTTGTGCATAAGAAATGTTCCATACACCAGGTTTAACCTTAGTTTTATTATTCTTGACTTCATTTGGTCTGTAACAAGGGTCAGTAAAAATAACTTCTTCTTCCAAGTGAATTTGACCAATGTTTTCTAGTGGTAACGTTGAATCATATTGTTTTACCTTTTTGATAAGAATAGGATAACCTTCGTCTGTAATATTTTTAAGAAGTGCTGGCATACCAAGAATATGACAAGATTTTTCATATTTAACTTCATCATCTAATAGGATTTGAATTGTTACCTCGTTAAATTCTTCATCAAAATTAAAATTTGCTTTATATGGAGCTTTAATAAATTCAGATTGTGTCAAAATCTGTTTTAATTCTTCCATGTTGCTGTATTTCATCATAATTTCATAACCTTTCTTAAATGCTATCAACTAGAGCCGCAAACTCAGTAATAAAGTATTTGTATTCTTTATTTTCAATGAATTTGTTGTCAATCCAAGTTCCACCATATTTCGGTTCCATAATATTTTTATTAGTAATTTCTTCAGGTGATAAATACCAATCAAAATCAATTGGTTTGTATTTACCATCAACTTTCTCAAGTTTCAATTCTGTTTCATCTGGTAAAAAGATTGTGCTTTCATCAGTAAAATTAAATTTTGTGATTTTTTGCTCGTCTTGTTTTAATTCTTCTTCAAGTTTTAGATAATCTTGTTCCCTTGAAGTTAGATAAGTTTCTCTCATTTTAATTACTCCGTTTCAACAAGTTCTTTATAATTTGCCCATACTTTATTATCAGTGTCCCAAATATACAAATCATAAGAAGTACCATTTAACTTGTATCTTACTTCTTCGTCCTTTGAACCATAGCAACTAAATTCTTGTGGAAAATTAAGTAATTTCACAAGTTTAGTATAATCATACTCTTTTGTTTTTAGTTTAAATGACCAAATATAATTTAACTCTCTCAAATTTTGGAATGGGTCTTTTGATAGATTTTTACAATACTCTATACCTTGTACATTTTTAAGATACTTGTAATTAACTTCATCTAATTCCATATATAATTTTTCAAAATATTCAACAGGTGTATTTTCTAAGAATTGTACTTCTCCTAATTTAGGGTAATTGTATGATTTATTCTTATCAACAAGTTTAGCAAATACTCTATAAGTCATGCTATTTGCTTCATCTAACAATAGCAAATCTTTTTCAAGCATTAGTTGCCAATTTTCTTTTAGAGCATCTTTTAATTTAGGAATGAAAGTATCAAATCTTCTTAAAAGATTAAATGGTTTATATAGAGTTACATATTCTTTTGCTAAAGCCCAATCTCCGTTACCATTTTTAAAATCGTTTTTATATTCTTCATATTCAGCTAATCGTTTTTCGATAGCTTTCATTTCGTTTTCATAATCTAATTCAAGTTTCCTTTTCTTTTTCAACAATTCAGTTTCAGCATTGACAATATCCATATAATTTTTCATTGTTTATTACCTCTTTTTATTTATATTTCTATTGTATTATAAAAAGATTAAGTTGTCAAACAAAAAAGAAAGATTAGTTAAAATCTTCCTTTTCTTGAGTGTTATTCTTAATAATATTTTCCAATTCTTGTTGGTTAAATTCTTTTAATTTTGCTCTTTTTTCTTTGTGTGATTTTAGAACTCGATTAGTCATTTCTTTTAAATAATTGAAAATCTTTTCTTGGATAGATAATCTTCTTTCAAAAATTACTTTTAATTCTTTTTTGTTATCACTAGTAATTAAAACAAGTTGCTTAACTTTTATATTCTTTCCTTTACCTACATATTCATAAGTCAAATTATCAATAATATATTCTAACTTGCCTAAGCCTCGTTTGATAATTAAAATTAAAGTTTTATCATAATCTTGATGTTTTGCATTTGCTCCTCTAGCCAAGTACTCAAAACTTTCATCAATCCAATTGTTTGTAAGTAAATCAGTATCTTTATCAATTCTTAATGTTAATAAAAACTTTACTTGAGAATTGTTTTCAATTACTGTTTCTTTCACATGAACTTCCCCCTATTTTAATTTATTCATCTTTAAGCTTGTAAAATTTCAGTTCATATTCTTTAGTTTTTTCATTAAAGACATATTGCACTCGATTTACAACTTCTATCACTTTAGGAAAATTAAGTAATTGAAGTACTTTTTCAAATTTAGCTACTTTAAATTTAGTAATACCTTTTAGAGCACCATAATCAAAATCCCCAACTGCCGTGCAATCTGAAAATTGGTTATTTTGTATTTTTGTTAATTCTTGTTTTTCTATTTCAATTTTAAAGTTATCTAATTTATTTAATTCTAAGAGTAATTCAGCAAAATAATCATCTGTTAAATCCTTATGGAAAATTGCTTTACTTTCACCTCTATTACTCCAATTTATTGATTGTACTTTAAGGTCAAAAGTTCCCCAACTCCCTTGTTCAATTGTAACTGGATTATTAAGCAAAGATTTGTAATTACCTAATAAAACTCGCTTCAATTCCTTAAAGTACATTTCACTTTTAAGCAACATAATTATAGGGTCTTTTAATTTGATTAAATCTTTTGCTTCCACATAAACAGGTTTATCGCCTTTTTCAATTAGTTTTTTATATTCTTCTAATTGTGTTACTCTAGCTTTCTTTCTGTTTAATTCTAATTCATAATCTTTAATATTACTTTTCAAATTTTCTAATTCTTGACAAATACTTAAATAATTCATTTTATAAAATCTTTCTATAAGAAAATCTTTCTAATTCTTTTTCAATTTCAGCCCATGTAATTTCATTTCCGTCATAATCTACAACAGTAACTTTGATTGGAGTATTTTCGCTTCTATAAATATTAACTAGATTAAGCAATTCAACTAATGCATATTTTGTAAATGATAATGAGTCTAAAACTCTGTTTGAAATAGCGTGTTTGATTTGAATTTTTGAATAAGTATCAAAGAACGCATTTTCTTCATTACTCAATTTACGTGCTTTACTAAATTCAATAGCTTCTTCTTCAGTAAGGAATACATCAGCAACTTTACTTGAATATTCAACATTAAAACTTGAACCCATACCAGCTCCAGTCCATTGTCCTTTAGCTGACCATAACCACAAGCGACCAAAATCGTCATAAACAGTTACTGGAGAATATGGTTTGAAAACATAATTATCAAAGAATGAAATAGGCATTTCTGATTGTGGTTTAAGTAAATCTTCTGTTATTTCTAAATAATAAACTTCACCTTGTTTATCAACATAATAGAGAGTATCACCAGCTTCAAACATATAACTTTTAATTTGCTTCATTTACTTTCCCCTTGTATTTTTCATTTAGTTCATTTAGGGCTTTGCTATATTCAATAACTTCTTTCCAAACCTTTTCTGACAACTTACCGTCTTTAATGTTGTAAATGTGATAGAATGTTTCCCCTTGCCCACTAATCTTTTCAAAAATATAATATTCATTGTTCTCATGAGCTGCGAATAACTCAGTAGTGAACATAAAATCTTCAAAGTTCAAATCAGTGTTAGGTGGGAATGAAATAATAATACCACCATTTTCTAAATGTTTGTAGTAAGTTTGAGATTCAACTACATCAATAAATGCTTCAACTCTATCAAAGATAAAATAATTTGCTTCATATGGATTATCAAAGCTTTTTGGAATTTCATCTACAAATTGTTCCGTAAAGTTTAAAACTTCTCTTGATTTAATCATCTTTACAATTTCATCAATTGTGAATTTACCAAAAACTTTATTATAAATCTTTTCTAGTTTTGCTTCTGCACTAGCCGCAGCTTCTAATGATTTAAGAAATTCTGGGTCAATATGGATTCCTATTTGAATTTTAAACTCACGACCATTAAAATCCTCATAATCTTCCATTTTTTCATTATCAGTCAATTTGAAATTGAAAGTATTTAGCATGAAGTCTTTGAGCTCTTTAAAATTACCATTAAAAATTTCTTTTTCGTTTGTGTCAAATACTGTATTGTTATCATAAATGTTATTATCTAATTTCATTAGAGGCATTCCTTTCACTGTTTAACTTATTAAAGATTCTAAATTCTTTGTAAAGTCACCTTTCTTTTTATCCTTTTTAATCCAAGCTTTTTCTTTCTTCGTCTTGAATTTTTCATCTAAAATGATTATAACACTTTTTGAGCTAAAATTCAAATAAATTTCTTTAATTTTCTTAGGATATAATGAATAATATGGAGCACCCTTTTCATCATAAATCTTAACAGTTGAGAAAACAAATTTTTCTTCAAAACCATCTTTATTGAAAAATTTAACCAGAATATCATCTTTTTTGAGGTCTTTTATATATTTGTAGCTTTCTTCAGTCAAAAACAATTGGCCCCAATGAAGAATTTTTTGAATTGGAGTCAATTGTTCTATATTTTGGGCTTTCTTAATCAAACTAAAAAATTTTTTAGCAAATATTCTGACCTCTATTCTTTTAGCAAATACCATAACATTCATCTTTTTGTGATTGGGGTAAACCAATTTACAATCATTAACTAATAAGCTTTCTTTAAAGTTTTGAGCAATATTATTCATCTTTTACTCTTTCTAGTCTTTGAAATCTTCATCAAGATGATGTTTAATATGGTTAATAAACTCATCTTTAGTCATGTTTGGAAATTCATTTAAGTGAGTGAATAGATAGTTAATAACTGTAGTAATTGATTTAATTTCAGCGTTATCATTATTTCTGTAAATATATGAAGTTAAATCGCTAAAAACAATTTCGATTTCAATTTCTGCTTCAACCCATTCTCCGCCACAAGTTTCGCACCAGCCTTCTTCATAGTGTTCATCTTTATAAATTGGGGTAATTTCTAGTACTTCTGTATCTTTTAATTTAAATAGCATATTGTTACTCCTTTATTTTAATAATAAATCAACTTTACTTTCTAAGGTTTCTTTCTTTTTCTTTTGATTTTCTTTTTCTAAATTTTCTTTTTTCTCGTCAGCCCATTGAAAACTTTCATCAATAAGGATTACAAGACTTGACTTGTCTTTATTTAAGTAGATTTCTTTAATTCTCTTTACCCAACTTAATTTTGGAATTTCTTCACCTTTTTCATCAAGAACCTCTATATGAGTTATCTTAGCTCCAATAGCTTTAGTTCCATTTTTTTCTTCAAAAAATAGAACTAATGGATTTCTATTTCTATAATTGTCATTTTCCAGTTTATATATTTCATGATAAATTCTATCTGATAAAAACAATTTATTTCTATTTTTAAACCCCTCAATAATTCTAAAGCCGTCAAAAGCAATTCCTATTTTATAAATAATATTGTTATTGGTTATACGTTCATTTGATTTCATGCTCAAGTTTAGTCCGAAATTGTTAGGATAAATAAGTTTGTATCCATCTTTGAGCAATTGCTCTGTTTTATTTAAAGTTATTTCATTCATATTCAATCCTTTCATTTTAACAAATCTTTTACATCTTTTAATAAACTTTCTTTTTCAGCCTTTTCAGTTTTTAATTCATTTTGCCTTTTAGTTATAGCTTTTAACTCTTGTCTTTCATAAGCTGAACAAAAGCTTTCATCTATTACTATAACAATAGCTCCTAAATTCTCATTAAAGTAAATTTCTTTTATTCGTTTAACATGGGAAATTTTAACTTCTTCAAACTTTGAATTTGTTAATTTCATTTCCTTTAATGAAAAGTATTTTATGGGCTTATTATCTTCTGAAAAGAACTCCAAATTCAAGTGTCTTATGTCAAGTTTGAGCGCCTGTCTAAATGTTTGATAAACATCTTCAGTAATAAACAATTTATTTAAATTGAACCATCTCTCCAAAAGATTTAACTCATTACTATCCCCACCTGTGATTAGTCTAGCAACTGTATAATTATCTGTAAAATTAACTTTTAAATTTTTATTGTTAGGATAAATTAACTTATAATCTTGTAATTCATTTTCTTTTGCTAATGAAACTATTTCATTCATATTTCTAAATGCTCGCTTTCATTTTAAGGATTGTTATATCGTCATATAAGCAACGCCAAAACAGTTAAAACTGATTTTCGATAAATGTATCGACTTTACAGTAAAACAGCTTAGAGTTGCTTATTTTTAATTAAAAGTTAAATCAAGCTCTTCTTCTATTTGCTTTTTATTTTTTATTTTTTCTTCATGTTTTTTAGCAGCTTTTGTTTTAAAATTATTGTCAGTGAAAATCACGACTTTTTTTGCCTCTTGATAAAATAAAATATATTTAATTTTTTCCAAAAATAAGGTTTCTGAAACGACATTCCCATCTGATTCAATGTACACATCTTTTCCCAAATTAAAAGAACCCGAAAAGTTATCTCTACTTATAATCAATTCAGTCTTACTATAATTTTTGCCAAAGTTACCGGGTTTTAAAAATAAATCATTTCTATATGTAAAGAGGCGGTCCCATAAATTCAATTTCCAACAGCCTAGACCAGTTCTAATATGGCGACTTGTTGAATCGTCATATTTTCGTTTTAATTGAATTTTTATATTTTTGTTAGGATAAATTACTTTATAATCTCTTTCGAGATAATATTCCAATACAGAGTCTTTTTCTTCCTTTAATTCTTCAGTAATATAATTCATAATTCATTTCCTTTTCTATATTTAGTAGTTTAAATCTATTCTTTTGATTTTAAATGTATCTGAGTTCCAGTATAAGCAGTTCTGAGTCAGTTTATATTGTTTTCAATAGCATTTATCATTTATTTTATAAAACAGTTTAGCGCTGTAGTTTTAATCAAATAATGACTGCAAATCTTCTTCCAGCTTGCTTTCAAGATTTTGTTTTTTGTTCTTCTCTACTTCTGCTCTTTTAGCTGCAGATGATTTGAAATTATCATCGACATAGAAAGCTAAACTATTTTTTGGGGGATTGAATAAAATGTAGTTAATCTTTTCATAAAATTCAGCATAAGGGTGTGAATTGCGGTTGTCTGAAACGACACTAATCCGTTTTAAGTTAAAATCTTTACCAACTTCACCTTTATTAAAGTGTAAAGTATATTCCCGGACAGAAGTCATGTCAAAATGATAAGGCATTAGAAATAAAAAACCTCTATATTTAAATAACTTCTCATAAAAATTCAAAGCCTTACATTCCCAATTTGTTTTTATAGGATTTAAAATTGTAGAGCCGGAAAATTGATGTTTTTGCACTATCTCAACTTCAAAATCTAAACCATCAATAGAATTAGGATAAATGATTTTATACCCCTCTTGTACTAATTCATCTAATTTGCTTTTGCTCTCTATAATAGTATTCATTGTATCAGCCTTTCAGTATTGTTTTGTTATATTATATAATAAAATTGATAAAAAATCAACAAAAAAAGAAAGCCCATTTATGACTTTCTTTTTAAAGCAACAAAATAATTTTATTTGAATAATTTTTCCATTTTGTTGAAGTATTTAGCATCAATTTCTTCAGGTAATTTCTTTAATGAAATAGCTGCATAAATGTTAGAAGTTTTATCCCCGACAGAAACACCATAAGAAATTTCAAATTGGATTGGTGATTTTGCACCCAATTTCTTGTTTAGTTTGTCAATTTCAGCTTTGATTGCTTTAATTTCTTTAGAATAATTCTTTTCAATGTATCGGTCTGCTAAATCAGATTGAACACACATTGTACCATCATATTCACGATACAATGCTCCGCCGTATTCACCTTCTTGTGGCCAACGAATTTCAGAACTTAATGCAACAGAATAGTAACCCAAATTCAATCCTAATTTCTTAGAGATTTCTTTATGGAATTTTTCGCTCAATTCATTAAAAGAAGCTCTAACAACTTTACTAGAAACAACTTTTTGAGATTTGATTACTTTGTCATTGAATTTTGTAGTCAATTCTTCATAAAGTGGTGTGATTACTTTATTTGCTTCAACAATTTTATTTTGAATAGTTTTTATTTCTTCTGCGTATTCTTTACGAACAAAATTTTGTTTATCAAGACTCATCATTTTAGATTTTGTTCCAGCAAAAATACTTTCATCAACAGCAATATTAAATGTTCCATTTGATTTCATTGAAAGTTTTAAGAATAATGGTAACAATTCTTCATCTGTAACATGGAATAATACATTTGGGTCATTTGCTAAGATTGCAAAGTGATTTGTGAATGTGTCAGATACCGCAACATCACTATCTAATTTCATTCCAAGATATTCGTCAACAATAAAGTAATCATCATTATAATCGAATTTAACCCAATAGATTTTATCATCACTTACTTCAAATGTTTGTGCTGTAACATATCTTTGTTTACCATAACGAATTAAATAACCTTCTTCATCAAATCGTGAAATGTTTGGTAGAATTTCGTAGCGTTCTAATTCAGATAAAATATATGATGAATCTAATGCTGGATAAAAAGATTTAACTGTTTTTACAATTGCTTTTACATAGCGTTTGTAATATTTCTTATTAGAAGTGAGCTCTCTTGCATTATTACGCTCAAGAGTAAATTTAACTGTTTGATTATTTTTGATTGCTTTCTTTGTTTCTCTTACTGTCAATTTCATTGTTTATCACCTTTTCCTTAATTTCTAAATTTATTATACAACAGAAAATATTCTTTGTCAACAATAAAATAAAAAATTTATGATAAAAATAAAAAGACAAGCTTTATTGCTAGTCCTTGTTTTTTATATTTATTATTCAAATAATTCAGAAATTGATTTTTTAACTTCATCTTCTTTTGCTTTTTTAGCAATAGCTTTTGCTCCTCTTTTACTCACGAAATCATTATCAAGAAAAATAAGTAATCGACCTTCGTTTATATCGAAATATATTTTATCAACTTTTTGAACAAAGCCCTCATAATCTTCAGCTGTTTTTTCTGTTAGACGAATTAACTTTTCATCATCACTAGTTATGAAAATATCCGAAATACTATAAATCTGTTTTTGAGAGCTTTTTGTTAATCGTAATTGAAGATTTGAAGTATCTTCATAATCAGTTTCAACATCAAGAAACTTGCTACCCTTATTTTTGAATGCTTCTCTTAGTGACAATTTTCTAGTTTGAAAAGCGCTACAAATCCATACCCAATCAGACACCCAATTCAATAGAGTAACTTTAATATCTTTATCATTTGGATAGATTTGTTTATAACCATCTTTAATATATTTATCTTCTTTTTCTAGGATTGAATTTTCCATTTAACTAATTTGCCTTTCAATAAGTGTTATTACTATTATATAATAAATCACATAACTAGTCAATAACAAAAAGGAAAATCATTTCTGACTTTCCTTTTCTTTATTTTTTGTTATTTCATTTACCAACTCTTTAAAGATTGGATTATTCTTCAATCCGTCAGGTGAGTTAGCAACAATTCTACCTAAGTCTTTCATTTCATACCTCTATAAATAAAATAAAGAGAACATTAACTGTTCTCTTACATAATCATGCCTACGGGACTTGAACCCGTACCTTCTCATTCACAGTGAGATATGCTAACCTATTAACACTAAGACAAGATGCACTCGGAGAGACTCGAACTCTCACGTCCTTTCGGACACTAGGGTCTAAGCCTAGCGTGTCTGCCATTCCACCACGGGCGCTAGATGCTTACATTCGTAAGCGCTACAATAAACGATTTTGCGTTTTATGTAGAAAATACTCTGTATTGGATTTGAACCAATGACATCTAGTTTGTAAGACTAGTGCTCTCCCCCTGAGCTAACAGAGCATAAAATAGGATTTTTCTTCTCCTATAAGAAGTTAACGGCCTGAGATTATAGCGTTAAATAAGAGTCTTTAACAACCTTATTGTTTAGTTGTTTATCCACGATTGTTCCCAATCGTAACTCTCAAGCATTCATCTTTCGCAGTTACAAACCTGCTGGCGATACTTTTACCATTAAGACTTAGCGATACTCAACCCGATTTCGTTAGACCTAAGTTGTACGGCTCAAGTTTGCGGAAATCATTGGATTAAAACAATAGTTGCTTGCGAGCTTCTATTGTTTCCATATTCAGAATAAATCTGTATGGAGTTAATGCTCTTTTTTTCTAAGTCTGACATAGACTTTCGCTTTATGTGTAATATGGGAATCGAACCCATAACCATTTGTTCAACATACAAATACTCTACCAATATGAGCTAATTACGGTGACATTGACGAGCTATGCCTCGGAGTTCCATAAAATTTTGTTCTAAGGAATGCTCCTCGCCAATTTATTACTTCTCTATCCGCTAAGATTTTGAAATTCAATAATACTTACAATGATTTGCCAACCATATGAATATTATCATGGATTACGCTATTGTCCGCTAAGACTCTAACTTTTAATCCTCACATTTTCATTATATTTCGTACATCTAACTCTCATTAGCTAGCACAAAGAGTTAGCAATTTCATGCCTGAAATTTTCGCAAGGTTTCTCACTGAATATACTTATATAACGTGTCTTATCAACACTCGAAAATGTATTGCCTAGTTAACCCATCATAAGACAGGCGAAAGTTTGTCAAACTTCCTTTCATAGTATTACTACTATGTATTACCCCTAGGCAGGGTTACGGGCCCGAGGGGAATCGAACCCCCGACCTCTGGCGTGACAAGCCAGCGCAATAACCACTTTGCTACGAACCCAATTTGATTAACTGGGGTAGCAGGATTCGAACCTGCAAACTCTGGATTCAAAGTCCAGTGACTTTACCTAAATTTGTCTATACCCCAATATACTGCTCCTAAAGGAATTGAACCTTTATCTCCGGATTCGTAGTCCGGCGTCATATCCATTAAACTAAGGAGCATTGTATTGTCCGAACAAGAATTGAACTTGTAACTAGCCGTTATCAGCAGCTTGTGATAACCGTTTCACCACCGGACACTAATCCTTATCGTAATTAAAACTTTTAATAACTAAAGCCATTACAATAAAATAAATAATTGTTGAAATGATTAAAAATATTACAGTATCAAAAACAATTGTAAGAATAACACTAGCAATAGGAATTGTAATTACAAATGCTATAACCAAAGCTAAAATATATTTTTTCAAATTACTCATAATATAAATCCTTTCATTTTGAAGCAATTCAAGATTGCTTTATCTAGGTGACAGGATTCGAACCTGCGGCCCCGTGCTCCCAAAGCACGTGCGCTAACCAAACTGCGCTACACCCAGTAATTTAAAATTGCGAAGGACGGATTCGAACCGACAATTTTGGGTTATGAGCCCAACGTTATACCATTTCACTACCTCGCCATATATATGGGCAACGAGAGTCGAACTCGCACCAATAGGTTGGAAGCCTATCATACTACCATTATACTATACCCACTTGTTATTTAGATAGACAGCCATTGCTTTTAAAACATGACCATGACAATATTTAGCACCTAATTCCAAATTATTAGTACCGTTACTACAGAAACAAACAAGATTTTTATTAACTAATGCTTTTACAGAATTTCTGAATTGTTCATCTTCAATAACTTTCTTTGCTAAATATTTTTTATAGAGTAGAATTACTCTAATACGTTCTTCATCTGATTTATTTTCCATTGGATAAGGATTGCCAAATTTTGAACCTCTACCAATATAAATTCCATCAGCTGGAGCGTTCCATTTTCCATATACAGAATTACCATAACGTTCTAAAAAATCATCTAAAATTAAATTTTTCATATATTGTAACTCCTTTATAGAAATGGAGCATAGGAGAATCGAACTCCTAACGTTACCTTGCAAGGGTAGTGTTTTCCCATTAAACTAATGCCCCATATAGCTAGAAAAAGATTGTAAGGAAATTCTTACAATCTTAGTTTGATTTATTAAGCTGAGCTGAATGCTAACTTGTAATCCTACTATTAGATTGTAAGATATTTTTTGCTTGACGAAGCGCTACAGTACCGACAGCCGGCTGCATATCAATAATCATATGAATATCTTGAGCAAATGTACGTTTTGTCATGATTAAATACCTTCCTTTTTCTTTTTTAGTAATTTTTATTTTTAACAGGCTCTATCAGACTTGCACTGATTTCTAAGGTTTTGGAGACCCTTATTTTTCTCGGTAAACTAAGAACCTATAAGTTTTTATGTATCTATTATATCAAAATTTGAGTTATTGTCAATATCAAAATTAAAATTTTTTTAAAAATTTTTAAGTAATTTTGAAATTGTAATCCATATCTTACAATTTCTTTAATTACACCATTTATTTCACTGGCCGGTTTTCTTATGCCCCGCGGTGTCCACCGAAAACCCTAATCAATGAAGTACGATTAGAAATCTGGCATTAACTTCTAATTTTCAACACTTCAAGTAATACTCTATCGTAACTACTACATAACTTTAATAGTTATGATTTTTGTTGTTTCTTGGATAAAGATTAGAGTCACTAATTCTAATCGAAATAACTTTTTACAGAATTACTTCTGATAAGTTTTGACCTTTACAATAATATGGTAAAGCAAAGACCACGTTAATTTTTTCAGGTACTCTATATATTGCATCTAGCATAGAGTATGCTGGTGACAGGCTTCGAACCTGCAACCTCTCGCTTACAAGGCGAGTGCTCTACCAGTTGAGCTACACCAGCAAAAATATAGGGTCAGATTTAGTTTTTACTGACAACTATAATTAAACGTCTATATTCAGTCACAAAGTGAGGATTGATACCTCAAAGGTTCACCACATCTCGGCAAGTAAATTAAATTTCTTTATATCAAAGAAACCTATCTTTTACCCGTCTTGAGGACTTCTTACGGCATTCGTCTAGCAAATTCTTATAGCCACTTTCATGGCGTCAGCCTCATATCAGCACTTGAGCTTGGAATTACTCTCATAAGCAATTCGTTCTCTGCATTAGAATCCTAGACTTGCACTAATCTCTACCTATATAAGTACCGATAACACTTCGAAGTAATCACTTCTCAAAACACCTTTTGAGTGTCATGTTACCTTGCGTTAAGCCGATGAACTTATTCCGCCATAAAGTAGGACGCCACCTACAACTTAATATAGTCAAGATTTATTATGCGACAATTCAACTATTGTTGGCCGACAATAGCCTTTATGAATTGGTGCAGACTGATACCACACAACCGTAACGACTGTTTAAAACCAAATATCTAGTCTTTAGCAAACCTGCTATTCATATCCGTTTTATAGCTATATTACTATAGCATCACGACTAAGTTTTCAATTCTCAACGTGATAACTCCGTCCAATAACAAGTTATTTTCTGAGTTATTCGTTCATTCTCACACCTGCGAGCGAACTATATTACGCTAAGCATTAAACCAACGGAAGAATACACTTTTAGATTTATATTTAATTATAGTACCAAACCTATCGCAATGCTTTTCACATCACTACAAACGTTCCCTTTTGAGTAACGCCGGTTTGTGCTTGATGGTCACAGACAACTACAAGCTTCCTATACGGAGCGGGTGGGATTCGAACCCACGCGCCGAATTAACGACCTAGCGGTTTTCAAGACCGTCCCCTTATAGCCACTTGGGTACCGCTCCAAAGTGAGAGGAAACATCTTTTAAAGATGTTGTTCTCTCTATAATTATTCTTAAATTAAATTTTTGTTTTATCCGTAGAAGTTTCAGATGAATTAGTTGCTTTCTTGTTAGGAATACCTGAACGGTCAATTGTGTCATACCCCTCAGTTCTATCTACCAATTCTGATAGCAAAGTCTTATAATCATCTTGTGAAATTACCCAATTACCATCTTTATCCTTTGTGAGTTTAATTTCAGTGTCAAAATCGCCTTTTGTAAATGGCACATGAGATAAATTAGCATCAACATTAGAGTAAATGGCAAAATCATTTTTGTATAAATGACGGAATATCCAATAAGAAAGTAAGTTTTGATAACGTTTAACAGTTTCAGAAGAACCTGCTTGATTATATTTACCAAGGTTATCAATTCCACCAATTAGTTCAGTTAGAACTGTTCTTACTGATGAGGCCAAACCAAGAGAATGTAATTTCTTAGATGTGAATGTAACAGTTGCAGTGGTTCCCGAATCGTCAATTACAACATCTTTAATATTGTAATTTACAATTTTTTGAAAGAGATTGCGTCTTACTTTAAGGAAGTTAGAAATTGTTTCTTCTGGCGTTTCAATTTGAAATTCTTTTACCCATTGCACAGAGTAATCTGAAGCTGGAGTAAGACCATCTTCCTTAATCTTTTCACTAGTTTGAACAGCGATAATTGCATCAGTCCATTTTTCATAGCTTTCCCCATAAACTTTCTTAAATTTAGCATTATCTGTAGTTAAGACAGAATCTAAAAGAACTGTAGCATCCTTTGTTACTTTCTCTTTAACTGTATCTTCTTTACTAGTAGTTGTTACTTGTTCAGTTGATTCAGTTTTATTTTCTGTTGATTTAGGCAATAGAGAACAAGCACCCAAAACTACAGTAGATAAAGTTAAAACACTTAATAATTTAATTTTATTCATAAATAAAATAACTCCTAAATTGTAATGATTTGCAAGTCAATCAAATCGTATTTATTTTTTGTAGACTCGTTAAATTTTATATCAAGATTACCCATATAGGTATTTAAAATGTCTTAACTGTCATTTTTATATTTAGGATAAGATAAATCTTGTCTTAAATAACAGGCATTAGGAGATTTAAACTCACCATTTAGCGCAATAACTTTTTTAAATTTCCATTTGCAACTGGAATTTTAAATCCATTATTTTGCCGAGCCTCAAACAATCATTCACGTGCTTAGTTTGACCCTTTCCTTATCATAGAAGTCACTTACAACTCCTACTAAATGCCAATACACCGTACGGGACTCGAACCCGTGTTTCCGCCGTGAAAGGGCAGCGTCCTAACCGCTAGACGAACGGTGTTTAATTTTATTAAAAGAAATCATCTTCATCAGTTACTTCTTGAATATTTAACTTGGATATATCAATTCCTTTATTTTCTAATTGTTCTAGTAATTCTTCAAGTAATAATTCATTCATAATATAATTCCTTTTGTAATTCAGGGTACGGGATTTGAACCCGCGCTACAGCTGTGAAAGAGCTGTGACCTAACCACTAGTCGAACCCCGATAAATAGTTAATATAAAATAAAAATGGGCCCCGAGGGATTTGAACCCCCGAACTCGAAAGAGGGCGGATTTACAGTCCGCCGCGTTTAACCAGACTTCGCTAGAGACCCTTATTAAAAATAGTCTTGAGTTAGAAGCTTCTTATATTTAGTCACCCAAGACTAGAAATGATTCGATTGGCGGTCGAATCATCTTATATTAAATTGTATGAAAGGAAGTGCCAGTTCTCAAATCATTTAATGTCTACTTGTATTTTTACCAATTAAAATAACCGACCCGGCGGCCAGTACAGGATTTGAACCTACATCTCAAGGACAACCAATTTAATATAAAATATAAATTTAACGGAACCTATAGGAATCGAACCTATCCGCAACGGGCTTCAACCGAATGCTCTGCCTTATGAGCTAAGGTTCCAAAATAAAAATCTAGTGGCTGTTTAATGCCTGATGCTCTACCACTTGAGCTACAGTTCAATTGAACTGGTGGGGTTCGAACCCACAACCCTCTGGTTTTGACAAAATTGCTGATTGCCACTAACGTATTCAATTTAATTTAAAATAATCTAGTGGCCTCTTGGGTTATAGATTAAAAGTCCATTCCATAGTAGAGTTGCTGTATGCCACTAACATATTCAAAAAAAATTATTTAATCTAGTGACGATTCTTATTTTAGTAATTACAAAATGACGATTTGTTCCTAAGTTTGAAGAATTGCTGTAAGTCACTAACTATATATAAATCTAACGACTTTTTAAAAATGAAAAAATAGATTTGGAGTCTGTTTCGTTATTAAAAAAATATTGCTGTATGTCGTTATATTAAAAATATAAACTAGGCACATCATCTTTTTTCTGCCAAATAGAAAGTGTGAGTAGTTGCTGTTTGTGCCTAAGGTCACCTAATATATATTTATTTTACTAGGAATGGGCCCAGCAGGAATCGAACCTGCGACCCACGGATTAAAAGTCCGCTGCTCTGCCGTCTGAGCTATGGGCCCAAATTAAAATAATGAGCGATACAAAACAATGAAAGAATATTTTTACTTTTCTTTACTTTCATTAGAAAAGTAAATTTAACGTGTGTTGTATGAAAGGAGGATAAATCCCGAAATTTATTTAAGGAGGTCATTCGGAATAAAACGTATCGCTCATTAAGTTAATTTAACTGACCCGGTGGGACTCGAACCCACAACCTTCCGGTTAACAGCCGGATGCTCTACCATTGAGCTACAGGTCAATAAGGAGGTGGTAGTATGAGCAACTACCAATGCTTCCCGTTTCTATTTCTACGAGAAAGTCACCGACTTTTTACGGATAAGCTTCGGTCACCGATTTAAGTAATAAGCCTTTTGTTTATTTGTTACGCTTATTTTAACTTAAATCATACCTGTCTTTACGGTAGGAAGCTACCCTAAAATAAATTCCTTAAACATAATGCCTCATTACGCTGAATTTATTTTAGCCTTTCGGTTAACCTAACAATTGAGGACTTAGGGCTGTTAGACACCCAATGCTCAGCGCGGGACTCGAACCCGCAAGACCAAATGGTCGGGGGATTTTAAGTCCCCTGTGTTTGCCAAATTTCACCAGCCGAGCATATTTAAATTTCAAAGTACATAAATGATTATATCATATCAAAAATTATGTGTCAATAGGTTTTTGAAAAAATTTTTATATTTTTTGAAATGATTCATCTTTTGCAAAGGTATAGATTTATTATTCTACATCTCTCCAAAAGATAAATCAAATCATTTATAATTCTATTATAACCTATTTAAAGTCATGTGTCAATAGGTTTTTTGAAATTTTTTCATCTTTTTCTGAAAACGTTGTTTAAATATCAACAACAGAAATAATTATATCAGGTTTGAGTTATAAGTCAATCCTTTTTATGAAAAAATTTTATGTTTTTGAAAAAATTACTATTTAATATCAATAACTGAACAAAGGATAGGACTTTTTGATGAATAAAGCCCTATTCTCAGTTATTTTTATCCATTTAGAATTTCAGAAAATACTTTAAAATTAGTATTCTCTTTGTCTGGCATAATAGCAAAAACAACTTTATCAAAATGATAGTGTTTCAAAGATTCTTTAAATAGAGTTGCTACTTCTTCAGGTTTTTGAGCAAATACTCCACAACCAAATGCTCCTAAAATAAGTGTTTTTACTTTTTGTTCTTGAGCAATACTTAGAATAAAATCAATCCGTTTAGCAAGAGCATTGTAATTTTCTTCAGCAGAAGTTTTTGTTTGGCGTCTGCGATTAGGGGCAGCTACAGTAATTACATCACAAGTATTGATTACTTTAACATTAGCGACACGAAGATTTGACCAAAAAGGTCGCTCAAAAATTACACTAGGAGAGTAAATTCCTCTGTCAGCAAATTTGTAATCAAAAACTTCCTTACCATTATTTGCATAATAACTCTTAAATTTGTTATTAGATAAAACATTGTATAGAACAGACTCACTACATAAAGCTTCTTCTTGTGCCATAGTTCCCCACGCAAAACCACCACCTGGGTTATAAAATGAAGCAAAATTAAGCACAGCTGTTTTCCAATTACCATGTTTATAAATAGCACTTACACTATCAATGTTATCCACAATAATATTAGTTGTAGCTTTATTAACTTTATTATCCAATGGTTCCATATAGATAGTAGAAGCATAAACAATTTCAAGAATATCTTCTGAGTATTTCTTGCTCATTTCTTGAATATGTGCTTGAGCTTTAGCTGCTCGTTCATCATTAAAATATTTTGGTTTAGTCATTTATTTTATCTTTCTAATACTTATTTCTTAAAATCCGAGTGCCATAGCCATGTCATTTGGAATGTCGTCCCATGAGTTAAATAAAATCATTTTATAAGGACGAGTATTTTCAACTTCTTCAATAGTCATTTCTTGGTTACGAATGAAGTTTGGAACACTTCCATTACTATAAAATAACAATACAGGTTCAAGTGTTTCATCTTCCAAGTTTCTAATAGAGTAAATTGTGGCTAAATCGCCATACCATTTATTAGTTACTTTAATTTTTGTTTGTTTATTCATAGTTAATCGCTTCTTTCTTTTTAATATCCGAATAGTTTCCAAGCAGAATAAGAATGTATCTTATCTAAGTATTCCATTTGATTTGGGTAAATTTTTTCTAAGAAGTACTCTCTTGAAAGGACAAATATATCTGATGATGAAATATTGTAGCCTAATTGTTTTAATACTTCTTTTAACTCATTACCCCCATAAAGATTTGTTAAGGGATAAATTTTATCATAATCTAAAAATGTAGCATTTTTCAGAATTTTTTCATAGTCTGTTGGGTTACATTTACAAATACTATATTTAGTTTGTGAATCTTTAGAAATATAGATTACTCCTAAATCACGAATATAAATACAGTATTGATTAGCAATAAAGACAGTTTTTCCATTAGTAACATAGCGGCCAATATAATTAAATTGCCAATAAGAATTAGTCTTTGGGTTTAAGATTGGATTTACTCGTTCTAATGGAATACCGTCAATAGTTTTTTCAGCAACAATGAAGTTAGAGTTCATTTATTCTTGTTCTTTCTAATTACCAGTTCGCATGATTTCCTTGAAAGTTTCTGGGTAATCACGAGCAAGAGTACTCATAATTTTAGTACGAGCATTTTCATAAACAATAAAACGCTCTCGGTCACGGTCTGTAATGACAGATAATGTACCTTGGTCTAAGTTGTCAGTTAAATCAGAAAGTTTTACTAGCATAGCGTCAACATTATTACAAATGTTGTCAATGTAATCAGAATAAGTTGTTTTTTCTTTATCATGAGTTAGGAAAGATAGAATATTCAACACATCATCATCAATACCTTTTTCTCGTAAAAATTCAGCATTGAGTGGAGTATCTTCAATAACATCATGAAGAATACCTGCAGCTTTTTGAGTTTTTGTACGAATGTATTTAGCATTGTTGGCAACACGTAGTACATGGAAAATATAAGGGTCAGTATTTCGGCGTGTTACACCTTTATGAGCCATTACTGCAATTTCTAAAGCGGTTTGTAGTTGTTTGTTGTTACTCATAAGAATTACCTCTTTTCATTTTTATATTCTAATTGTATCAAGTATTTTTGAAATTGTCAACAAAAAAAGAAAGATTAGTTAAAATCTTTCTTTTAGGCATTTTAAAACATTTTATCAAGAGCATTTAACCATTCTTCAGCTGAGTGATTTAACTCTAATTTGTTAGAAATAACTTTAGCAATTTCGTCTGCTTTAGTTTTATATTGAGGGGAAATAGTTCTATTCTTTTTGTAATCTTTAAAGATTGCTTCTAATTCCTTTGGTGAAATATTAAGCTTGAACATATCTCTAATAGCGTTGTATTTAAAAATTTCTAGCATTTGTTATTCTCCTATTCGTTTCCATTCTCGTAGTATTTCATCTTTGTTATCTCTTAAATCAAGATTAAGATGAGCATATTTTACTATTAAGAAATCTAAGTAATTCAATAATGATTTGTAGAGCATTTGATGAGCAATATTACCGAATAGAGCCATTAAGTTATCAGCTGCATAAAGAATAACAGATAATTCTTCCTCAGTTAATTCTGCTTTATAAATATTAACATAATGTCCTTGCTCAAGTATTCTTCGATAAATCATAGGTAAATCTTGATAAGAATATCTATGAGTTACTTCTAATGCTCTTTTAAAGGATTTTAGAGTTGCTATAGTAATTGGTTTATTCATATAGTGTTCTCAAAGCTTCGTTCCATAATTCAACTTCTTCTAATGAGTTATTGTTAATAAAAGAATATTCCAAAGCTAATTCTAGTTTCTTAATCATAATCTCTTTAGCTCTATCATTGCTCTTTGTTAATTCAATAAAATATAAATAAGTAGCATGAGCTGGCTTGTCTAAACTCATTAAACAATCCATAATATTTTTACTGAATACTAATTCTAATTGTGCATATTTCAATTCAGTATCATCTAGCATAGAATTTAAATAAGCAATAGTTTTTGTTTCCAATTCATTTACTTTAGTAGCTAATTCATCAATCATCAAGAATTGTTTCATAGGATAAACATTTCTAGCAATTTCTCTAGCTACTAGAAAATAAAAGTAATCTTCTTTCACTTCTACTAATTTATTATAATCTTCCATTCCCTCTATTTTATAACCTACTAATGAAGTATCTTTCCAAAGTAATTGAGTGGGAGTAATGATTAGTTCTCTTGATTGAGAATCAAATTCCTTAATAAATTTCTTATCAGTTGTTACATAGTATCTAGCCACAAATTTTCTCCTTTTCTGTATAGTGTAGTACTTGTTTTTAGGGTTGTTATATCGTCATTAGTGAAACGCTAAAGCTGTAAAAATGAAATTTCGATAAATGTATCGACTCTTCATAAAAACAGCTCAAAAACAGTTTTAGCGTTCCTTTTGTTTGCGTTTAAAAATGTCGGGAAATTCTTTATTTAGACGAGCATAAGCAGCTTCAATATATTCCCCGATTAAATCTGGGTCAGTAAAATTACTATTCCAAACTGAGAAGAATGCTACATCTTTATATTTCTTTTTAATAGCTTGTTCAGCCATAGCAGAACTTTTAAGAGATGCAACTCCATAATTATCAAATGTAACATCAGTAAAGAATGGGTCTGACTCTAAAATCTTCAAGCAATGTCTGCGTAAGAATGATGGGTTTACAATGTAGTAAGCACAATCAAATGTATTCAATGGGTCTGAAGCATTTTTTAATTGGTACAGAAAACCCTCTGTATTGAAATCTTTTTCATCAGTTGGTTTAAATCTTTCATAATAAGTTTGTACTACATCTTTATAACGAGCAATTTTCTTATTAGTCATTCTTAGCAATCGTCCAATGTCATAAGCAGTTGCTTTTGCTTGAGTTGCTGGAGAATAGTAATGTCTTTCTTTTCTGTGTTTTACTTTAACTACTTCTGAATCAACACCCATATTAAAAAGAGTATAAAGATTAACTTTAATATTTTCATTTTCTAATTTGTCAATCAAGCTAATCATTACAGTTCCGAATGTAATAATTTCTTGTGTAGTATATTTAGCACTAAATGTTGGCGAGATTGCAATAGAAATTTCCCTCATAGGAAGTCTACGTTCTTCACGATTAAACATATTTTTAGGAACTCCCATAAGAGTTGCTGAAACATTAGGTGCAAATCCTACTACATCTTCTTTATTTTTGGAAATCTTTTTATTAAATTTAGTATATGAGATAAATTTATTTACAAAGTATTGAATTTGACGGTAACTATCCATATCTCCATTTGTACGAAGTTTTTCTGCTTCTTCAAGTGATTCAGTACCTGCAAATTCTGGCGAAGCAACTTGAGATTGATTATTACGATTGCCATATCTTCGACCCGTAATTACTTCTTCAAATTCTTCTTTGCTATAAATCTTAATTTTAGTATTTATTGTTTCTATAATATTTTCTTTCATAGTTTTCTCTTTCATTTTATTGATTTTCTTAGTTTTATTATAATATAAAGCTACTTATAAGTCAAATTCAAAATCATAGGTAAAATACTCAGTTATAAAAACACAAAATCGGTCTAAAAATACTCAGCATTTCCGAGTAAAAAAGCCCTAAAATACTGATTAAAAATAGGACAAAATACTCAATGACTCATTTCAAAAAAGGGGTAAAATACTCAAAATCGGCCTAAAAATACTCAAAAAAAGCCCTAAAATACTCAAAATCGGCCTAAAAATACTGATAAAAAGGGGTAAAATACTGTTTTTTGACATTTCGCTATTTTACAATTGCTGTAAGCCGTTGAGTAATAACAGTTAAACCGTTTCGCAAAACAGCGCTTTTTCAGCTAATAACTATAAATAACTAATAAACAACTAAATAAAAAACTTAATAGATAACCCAACTTCGCTTTTTCAAAGCTCGTTGGAATAAAAGCCTATAAAAAGAGAAATTGAGTTAGTAATTAAAAAATATTTTAGTTATAGTAATGACTTTAAATAATTGTTAGCGACTGTAGCTCAGCAGCTAAGACAGTTTTAATAGGTGAATAATGATTTATATATAATTTTAGCAAATCTTCTTAAAGCTGCTTAAACTAGAAAAAGAGATTTTGGAAAATCTCTTTTTATTTAGCAATATTTTTAAGAGCTACAAATAATGGATTATTTGTTGAACATTTGCAATTTAGAACAACTGTTTTAATATCTTCGTGTCGCATATTCTTACATACCACATATTTTACAAGCTCTTCAATATCCATTTTCCCATACAATTGAGCTAAACTCTTTGTAGCTCGCATAGATACAACATAACGAAGTCCTGTATCTTCAACTGCTTTTCTAACTGCTGTAACAAATTCATAAATATTATTATTTCCAGCAATCTCACGTTCTAGGTTTTCATCATATCCAAATGGAACAATTGCAAAACGGTCAATCGTTGAAGCATCCATTTCATCACGAGCTGTATAAACACGGTCGCCACCATTTCCTAAAGTATTAGCTGCCCCTAGAATATAAAAGTCTTTATGTTTCTTTTTCAAGCCGATAGGAAATTCATAATAACCATTCGCTAGAGCAGAGTTAATATTCAAGATAACAGTAGCGTCTGAAGCATCCATTTCATCAAAAAGATAGACACCGCCATTCGTCCAAGCTTTATAGAAAGGTGTTTCAACGAATTTACCATTCGCATCAATAAACCCACTCAATTTATATTCTTGACGAATAGCTGGGGTACAGTAAAATTCTAATCCAAATGCTTCAGAAATTTGATTACCAAGGACATTCTTACCGGTACCTGACGGGCCGTTTAACAAAACATTTTCTCCGTTTGCAAGTAAAGTAAGGATGGATTGAAAAGCAGAATGAGTTAAACCTTTAATCTCTTTAGGTTTATTATCTCCAATTTGAATTTTAGTAATTTCTGGCAATTTACCATAACGTTCTTCAATCAATTTCATTGCTAGTGATTCTGCTTCACGAGCAATGTTTGTAGGATTGATTGAAGTTTTTAGTTGATTAAGTAGATTTGTGAATCGTTCATCTTCACTACCTAAAATTTGTGAAATTTTATTTAATAGTTTTACTAATTCTTTATTGTTTTCCATATTTATTTTTATTCAACGTATAATCGCTGAATCATTTCCTTTCCTCGTTCTGTATTCCAATCAAAGATTCGGTCTAAAGCTTTGAATCGCTCTGACTCAAAATCAATGTTTACTTCTGTAACATCAAGTGCTACATTATTAGCTTGATTAAATTCCCGACATTCATTATTAAGGGGAATTAAGAAATTATTTAAAAACATATTTTGTTCCCCTTTCTAAACAGCAGCAGGCATAACTTTTTCTCTTACAAGATTATAAAATTCTGCTGGAACAATTACAATATTTTTGTCAAATACTTCATAATGTTTAACTTCATCTTCAGTTTCTTCAAAATTATTTTTAATATAACTCTTTAGATGAGTAAATTCGTTGATAGAATAATTTGAAAATTCCAAAGCACCTAAGTATCGGCAAATTTTATCATTATGAAATTGTTTAACGTTGGGAAGTCGATTAAACGTAGATTCACCTAAAATTCCTTTTACAATACGCTTCAAATCAGTATCTTCTTCAATGACTAAATATTGATTTTTATTAGCAACACGATTGTAAGGTTTAAAAGCAAAAGCTTTTGCATAATCGTCAGTAATTACAACAATTACCCCGTCAATTTCGTTATTATTATCTAAGCTTGTTAAATTATATTCAGCAAATTTAATTTCATCAAGTTTGAATAAGTGTTTTTTTAATTCGTCCATTTTGCTCCCCCTTAAAACTTAATTTGTACTGATTGATTTGAATTATTTACTCGTACAGTTAATCCATAAGTAGAACCATCTTTATAGAAATTCGGTTGAGTACGAAGCCAAGTAATAATGTCAATCTTTCTAATTCCAGTAGAATTAGCTGGATTAAATTCTAGTTTTGTACTTCCCTCACGTTGAATGAATACATCTTCGGGGAACATTTCAGCAAATTCAGAATTTACTAATTGAATAAGTGCACCATTACCAACCATTTTACCCAACAAACTGTAAGAGGAATAATTACGGTCAGTCTTTGGCATTACTCCAGTTTCAAGCATTTCTTTGTATTTGTCAATGATTCCTAATTTAGCTGCAATCACATAATCAAATACTTCATCACCTGTAAACAGTTCATTTAGACCTAATACTACATCATTACATCTAACTTGACTATTTAAGTTGTTTGCTTGTTGTAAGATTTTTGTTTCTAATCGTTTATTCATTTTATCCTACCTTTCTTTCGATAATTCTATTATATAATATAATAGGCAAAAAATCAAGAAAAAGTTATCCAAAAATGAATAACTTTTTCAAAAAATTTTAGAATAGGGTATCAATAGCTCCAACAACTGTTTCCACGATTTCACTACTAATCTCTTCTTCAGTATCACGAATGTAAGTACTATTTAAGATACCAACTTTATAAATTCCTACTAATGTTTCAATTTCGTCTTTCCAATCTTCTCCAAGTAATGTTGTCAAGGTAAAGATTGCATGATTTGCTGCGTCTTCAATCTTAGTAGGAGTTGATTTGTAAGTTGAAACAGTAGAGTTATGTTTAGGTGCCCAATTAGAACGACCTGAATTTGGATTAGCCCAAATAGTTGTTCCATAACCGTAACCATAATTTGTTGATGGTTGGTGAACAATAGGTTTTGGTTTGATTACTTGTTTATCCCATTCTTTAAGAATTGTTTCGTCAACACCCTCAAGTACTTCAAAATCAAAGTTCAATTTCTTTTCGGTTGCATTAACTGTATAAGGTGGAAATTCTACAAATTTTTCTAGGTCATTAGGGCCAAAACCTTCTTGAAGTTTTTGGCTTACCGTAATCCAATTATACATTTCGATTTGGTCAGAGAGGAATTTACCAAACACCAATTGAACTGCATCATTTTGTGAGTTAGCATAATCTGTACTTGAACAGAAGGCAGCCATTTTATTATGAGAATGTGTTTCTAAAAACATTCCATATTGATTATTTAGTGCTGTATAGATTGGGTCTGTAGTACTTGTTTGCCCACCAGAGTTCTTTTGCTTTGGAGTATATGAAAATACATCATCATTCCAAAATTTCAAACCTTGAATATCTTCAAGTTTTACTGTTTTTTCTGTTTTAATTCCATTAACTTTTTCTTCATAAGTCAAAGTATAGATACCATCTGTTGGTGGAATCAATTTACGGCTTTTTAGATAGAAGTTAACTTGTGCTTCTTCGCCGTTTTTGTCAGTAATGTCCTTGTACCATTTCATTACCGTTTTAATCGCAATTGCTGGAATTTTTGTAAGTGTTTGTTCTTTTACTTTTACATATTCAGCAACTTCGGGGAATGTTACCACTCCATAATCATTAACTTTCTTTAGAGAAGTACCTAGCCAAGAATTTTGTTCCTCATAGATACCATCTTTTCCTACAACGACCGTTTTAATCATACCACGGTCAGATTCTTTTTTAAATTGTGTTGACGGATAAAGTTCTACTAATTCCATTTTATTTATTTCTCACTTTCTTTTTATTTAAGCCATTTTGTATTTTTAGTCCATTCAATGAACTCTTCATAAGTATTTACATTTTCTTGTTCTTTTGTAATTGAGCCAAGAAACTCAGCAAATTTCTTCATGTCATGACTAGGCACTTTACTGCGTAATGAAGAACTAACAAAGTTCAAATCTGCATTACCACGTGCACTGAGGAATTTATTCACATATTGACTCGCACGAGTGACAGCGTCATTTTTCCATGCAGCATATTCTGCTGAATCAATGTCTGCCATCATACTACCTGTACAGATACTTTTTGTTTCTAGCTTCTTTCCATTAGGAAAATAAGAATTTTCTTGTTCTCGGCGGTCCGGAAAAATATTAGTCAGACAAATATATTCTTCATATTTCTTTCGATAAGCTAAGCATAAACCATTACCGGGATTAAAACCGCTATATGAAAGTAAATATATGTCAGGCACCCAAAATGAATAGTAATCCATTTTAAATTCATCTGCTAATCCAGCAATAGTTAAATCTTTTGTAATTGCTGTTTGGACGATTTTCTTAGCACTAAATTTATAAATCATCTTTCCGCTTTTGTCAGCATATACAATACCATCTGAAATTTGGTCATCCAAATCTGCTAAGTTAATATTATATTGTGTTTGTCTACCGTCCATATATGAGTCAAGCAAATTTGATTCAAATTTTTTAAAAATTCGCCCTTGTTTCACATATTGACTTGTGTCTAGTTCTACAATAGTCATTGTAATTCCCCTTTCTCATTATATTATATATTCTATCAAACAACTTGGCATTTGTCAACAATAAAATGTTATAAAACTCAAAAAAATCACACCAAAGTGTGATTTTCATTTTTGTCAAATAGTGTATTCGTTTTTAACGTTTGATTGTTTTTAATCTTCTTCTACTTTTACCAAGTCAAGAGCTTTCTTCAATCCTACCAATTGTTCATAAGTAAATTCAAGTTCAGCAGCTTCAATAACTTCTGTTACTTTACGTTGTTCTTCTTCTTTTGCTTTTTCAGCAAGTTCAGAATCACGAGCTTCAAGAGCTGCACGAGCTGTTTCAACTTCTTCATCAGTCATTACTTCTGCAACTGGAATTTCCTTTTCAATAAGATAAGCAACTTCATCAAGAGTAAACCCAGGGATTTTTGGAACCCATTTACCATCAGAAGTTTGGCCAAGTTTGAATCGACCACCTTTTAGAGTTTCTGCTCCTAGAGTTGCAGCAATACGAGCACGTAATTGTTCAGGTGTTTCTTTTTCAACTTCTTCGTCAGCACCTTTTGTACCTGATTTTTCTGTGATAATAAGAGCAGCTCCTACCACTTCCAATTCAGCATTTGCTGGCACATTAAGCAAAGCAAGAACATCATCAACGGACGCTCCATTAAGAGGGAATCGATTGTTTTGGAAAACAATCTCAGTTACTCCTGCATACGCATTTACATTTTCAGCCATTTTTAAATAGCTCCTTTCAAAATTTATATTTTTTATTTTATAGTTATATTATAACAAGCGATTTAGCATTTGTCAACTATTTTTATCATTTATTTTTTAAGAAATAATAACAAAATTAGCAACAACTTCAACTTTTGCAGTTTTTGGAATATTGAGCATTTCTAACACTGTATTCAAATCTGCTCCATTCAAGGGAAATACTTTATCTTTGTACTTCACAAATTGAACTTCTTTCAAATTAAAAGCCATATTGAAAACTCCTTTTTTATTTTATATTTTAATTTTATCAAAAATTAAGATTACTGTCAAACAATTTCTGTTACAGTCATGCTACATAATTTTGTGTGGAACATGAATTTATTTCCAAGTAACATAGCATTTTCTTCAATCAAGTTAATTAGATTAAATAATAGAGTAGCACTTGTTACGTTAGCAGTCACATTTTGAGGCGCTGATTCAGATTGTTCAGCACATGAAATTTGGTCAGGTCTACGTTCGTCACCTTCGAAATTTTGAAATGCTTCGTCAAGAGCAATAGGACTTTCATAAATGACTTCATTGTCATATTTAGCTGCAACGTAAGCTTGCCCGTGTCTTTCAGCATTACCGCCATCCAACCACAATACATCTTTATAATTAGGATTGTAAAATACATCTTGAGCAATTTTACGAGTAGCATTATTATCCAAGCAACCTACAAGTACTGGTGTGCCTTCTTCTTGTGCGATAATTTCATCAATAATAGAAGTATCAGATAAAAACTCAGGAACATAAGCGAAATCCCATTTTTTAGCAATTTCTGCTTTGCTCATATTTACTTCTTCTTCAACGAAGTTTTGTCGAAGTACATTCTTCGATTCCACAATATCTCCGTCAATTAGATATACAGGCACTTCGATTTTAGATAGGAATTGTGCAAGCCAAGACCCAGTTCCACCAGCACCAAGTACAATATAATATTTTCGGCCTTCTTTAATTTTAAGCATTATTTGATTACCTCCAATTTATCTGTAATTGTTGCATAAGTACCATCTTTCAATCGAACAATTGCTCCAGTAGTCTCTCCTTGTAATTCTAGTGTTAGATTAGGAAAGAATTGTTTATGGCTTGCAAAAGTTGTTACTGTATTATTTGTTTTCTTAGTAAGCAATCGTACAGAAGATGTTTCTTTAATACGGGCTAATTTGAAACGATTATGTTCCAAATCGGGAATGAGTAGGAAAGCAGATTTCTTTCCATTTGCTTGGTCAATAAGCAATACTCGATTACCATTTTTATTTAAATTTTCTTTATCGGATTTGTTATGAAGAGTATAATCAGAAATATATGTTACATCTGGTTCTTCAGTTGGTCTTTGTAGCTGAGCAAAATAAGCACGAGCTTCTTCTAAAAGTTCTTCGTTATTCATTTCAGTCCTCGCTTTCTTTTTGATAATTCTATTATATTATATAGTATTTTATTTGTCAAATATTTTTATTGTTATTTTTAAAAATTTTATATTGCTTAAACTGATTTTGCGTGTTGTTATATCGTCATATAAGCAACGGTAAAACTGAAAAACTGCAAAGTCGATACATTTATCGAAATTGCAGTAAAACAGCTCAGACTTGCTTATTCTATATATTTGAATCCGTTTTGGAAGATAGTTTTAGCCTCAGAGACTTCTTTATTCCATGGCATGCTACTGTAATCAAAATTCTTGAATTTGTAGCCACAATAAAACAGAGCATATAAGGGTTCACTAGATTTTGATTCTTTGTCAATTAAATCTAAGCAATTTTCTACTCCGTGATAAAGAACAAATGGATAAAATAGTTTCCTATATTCTGGTAGAATTTTATAACCCGCTAAAATTGCAGCTGATTTTACTCTGAAGTTAAAAGTTAATATATCTCGTTTGTACAAACTGCATAATTTTTCAAATTGCTCTTGAGTAATCTGTCTATTTAATATATAGTCAGCTAAAAAATAATTATAAGCAAATTTTTCTGGTGTTTTGTCCGAAATTACTTCAAATTCAGAAGCGCCCATAATTTTTTGTTTGATAAGCTCTCTTCTAAAATCTGTTATCTTAGTAGAATCTGAACAAGCAACATTATAAGGTTTATTGTAATAAGTTAAAAGTCTTATATAATAATCTATTTGGAATCGCTTTTCCAATTCCACTTTTGGTAATTCATACTTCGCTTGATTTAGTATCGCAAAAAATTCCAATTGCTCAAATCTTGTAACTTTATAAATGTCTTTAATGTCTTTATTGATGATTGAAGTATAAATCGCTATTGCTTCTTTTTTAGAAATATTCCCATTAAGAATATTCAGTAATTCTCTCAGTTCGTTTTTGGAAAGATAATTGAATTTTGTAATATATTCTTCAAATCTTACTTCTCTACTTATCTTATATTCAATAGAACGAATACTCTCATTATCACAATATAATATTCTATCTGTATCAATCTTGACTTCATAAATAAATGGTCTATCAAAGTAGCAAAAACCTTCATAGGTTTCTAATTCAAAATAAAACTCGGCTCCCATTCCGATTGAATAATAAGTATGTCCTATTTGTAGAGTTCTATTTGAAAAAGCATAGCACGTAATTAACATAGTCAATTCCTTTCTATAATTTTAAAACCTTCTTTGAGAAAGATTTTCTTAGCTCCAATAATCTTTTGATGGTGACTATTCCAATATCTAGCACCATCTATCATATAATTGTTTTCAAGAGCAATTAGTTTTTCTGTTTTATCAACCAATATTTTATTTTTTATCCAATCTTCAATTTTTTGTGGATAATGATAAACTATAAAAGGATAGAACAATCGTTCATGTTGAGGTTGAATTTTATACCCAGAAATAATAGCATAAGCTTTAAAACCACCAAACGATATTCCTGGGTCAATAGTCAAATCACAAAGCTCTTCAAATTGTTTTTGAGTTAATTTTCTTCCGATAATCAAATGAGCTATACCAGCACTGTCATTTCGAACTCTTTGAAGAAGTTTCTCAGTCTGATTGTTGATGGTTTCAAAGTTCGTATTTCCAAATATTTTTTCTCTTCTAGCTTCTTGAGGGGAAATATTTATTATAGATACCTCATAAGGAACCCTATAAAATTCAAAAAGTTTTATATAATGTGCTTGATAACTTTCTTCAATCATAACACTGGAAAAATCTTGTGCTTTGTGCAATATTGCTAAGAATTTGAGTTTTTCATATGGAGTTAATTCTCCTGGTGCTTGATTAAACAAACTGTAAAAATCATGCTTTAAAGAGTCAGAGTTTGAACGAAGAACAATCTCAGCAATTTCATTTAGAAAGTCCGCTGGTAAATCAAGTTCGTTTAAATATTCAAATACACTCACATATTTTACTATTTTATATTTTCTAGCTTGTAAATATTTATTTGAACAGATAAATATAGTTTCGGGATATATTTCAACTTCATAAATAAATGATTCGTTAAGTAAGAAATTCTCTATATCATAATCATATAGATTGTAATAAAATTTAGATGGCCCAGTGGAAAAATCAGGTACGCTATAATAAGTATGTCCTATCTGCCTTGCTATCTTTGAAAATAAATAAGCTTTAATTAGCATAATTCTTTCCTTTCTATAATCTTAAAATCATCTTTGAGAAAGATTTTCTTAGCTTCAATAATCTTTTGGCACTCTTTATTACTATAATCAAACCCCTCTATCATGTAATTATTTTCAAGGAATTTTGTAGCTATATTTGTGTCTATATTCCAATTTGCTATCAAAGAGCCAATGTCCTCTAATTCTAGGTGTGAAATATTAGGATAAAATATATTCAAATATTGATTAGGTATTTTGTAACCAGATACTAAACCTGAAGAATCAAGATTTGGTATATAGCCACCTGTTCTTATATCTTCACAAAATACTTCGAACTGTTCTTGTGTCACTTTTCTTGCCCGAATAAGATTTGAAACATAATAAGGATTCTTAAACAAAGTATCAATGATAATGCCAGTTTGATGGTTAATAATTTCAAACTCATTACTACCAAAATATTTTTGTTCCTCAATTTCACTCTTATGGCAATTTAATTTAGAACAATCATAAGGAACCTTATAAAATTCTAAAAGTTTTATATAATAAATTTGATAATTTTCTTCAAGTGAAATAAGTGGAATATCTATTTTAGTTTGATTTAATATTACCAAAAATTTGAATCTTTCATATATAGTAAGATTAAGAATTTTCCTCTTTAATAATTTGCGAATTTCTACTATCAATGACAAATCTAAGTAAGTTCCATTCAAAATAGCATTAAATTCTTCAGCAATTTCATCTGATAAATTTGTTTCATTTAGATATTCAACAAATTTTACATTTCTTATAATTTTATATTTTCTAGCTTCAATATAATCATCAAAACAACCCACAACTGATTCTGGGTATATTTCTACTTCATAAATAAAAGGGTCTAAAAGTGATAACATAGAAATTTTATAATCCTTTAAATTGTAAAAGAATTTAGACGGGCCCATTGTAGAGCCGTGTAAACTATAATAAGTATGGTCAATTTGTCTTGTTATATCTGAAAATAAATAAGCTTTAATCATCTGTAAACTCCTTTAAATATATTTATATTCATCTTTCATGAAAATAGATTTAGTGTTTTTGACTACGTTAAATCGACCATTTTCATAGTCTATACCCATTATTTTGTAACCTTTGTCAAAAAATAGTTTAATAGCAAAATTAGAACATTCTTCATTCAATATTATGTCCTTAACAAGTTCTGGGTCTTGATAGATTACATAAGGATAAAATAATTTTTTGTATTTAGGAAGTATTTTATAACCAACTGATACAGCAAGTGCACTCAATACAGATTCCTCAATATGATTCATTTTATATTCACAATATTCCTCAAATTGTTTTTGAGTCAATTTTCTATTTGCTAACATTTGATAAAAGTTTTTTCTTTTAACTAATCTATCAATTGGTTCATCTTCAATATATTCAAACTTATTACTTCCTTTCAAAGCTTCACGTCTTGCAGCATTTGCTACATATCCGCCAGAATGAAATACAGGTGTCACTTCATAAGGTTTATTGTAAAATTCCAATAATCGAATAAGATTAACACTGTTATAGTTTGAAATAGTTATAGATGGTAATTCTACTCTTGTTTGGCTCAAAATGGCTAAAAATTTCACTTGAGCAGCTTCAGTCCATATTTTATTACTTTCAAATGCTTTTTTATATTTATAAACTAATTCACCTTTAGTTGCTTCACCATTAAAGATTCTATCTATTTCTTTTAATGTTTGTGTTGAAAAGTTTAATAGATTTATAATAGTTTTTAAATCAATATGTTCAGTAATTTTAAATGAAGTGGCGCATAAATAACTATTTTCACACTCAATCACATCTTCCGGTTTTACTTCAACTTCATAAACAAAAGTTTTCTTGTATAAATCGTCAAGTAAATGAGTACATTCTTCTAGTTTATAAAATAATTCCACATCAGTAAATTCATCAAATGAATAATAAGTATGATTTAATTGTAATGCTTTATTTGATACGAGATAACATTTAATCATAATAGTAAATTCCTTTCAATCTATTATATTATATAATAAATAAAAAGAAAAAGCAACACCCAGGTCGCTTTAAATATATTTATATTCATTTTCTTTGACAAAGATTTCTTTTGTGTTTTTGATGTTTCTATTAGGGAACCTATAATTATAAATGGTACTAGCAATTTTATAATTCTTTTCATAGAAATAATTAAATTCAGTAACAGTATAGTTATTCCTATCAAATACTTCTAATGCCAATTCGGGGTCAGAATAAATTAAGTAAGGATAAAAATGTTTTTTGTATTTTGGTAATATTTTATATCCAGCTGCTATAGCATATGAAGCATGGAAAATTGTTCTTCCTTCACTGTGCATATACTCACAATATTCCTCAAATTGCTCTTGGGATAATTTTCTTGTTTTTATGAAATGTCGTAAATGAATATGACAAATAACTTCACTCATTGGTAAATCTATTCCAATTTCAAAATCTTTTCTACCATATAGTTCCTCTTTTTTTATGTAGTCTAATTCAATTGAATCTGTGAATGGTGAAGTATAAGGCTTGTTAAAAAATTTTAATAGCCTAATATGCTCCATTACAATCGAATTAGTAATATTTATAACAGGTAGCTCATAATGATTTTGATTTAGAATAGCTAATAATTTAAACTGTTCTGCTTCTGACAAGTTCCACTTAGATTTTTGAATAACTCTTTCATATAAAGAAGTTACATTTCGTGATTCAGCAGTTCCATTAAGAATAGAATAGATTTCATTTTTTGTTACTGTTGAAAATTCATAAGTATTCACTAGCTCAATAAATTTGACTTCTCTAACAATTTTAAATTCTGTTGCAGTCAAACCTAAATATTCACATTCTAGTACTGCTTCAGGTTTAATTTCTACTTCATAAACAAATGGCCTTATTAAAATTCTTCTGATTTCGTTATGATAATCAATCAAATTGTGATAGAAGTATAAAAATTTGTTATTCTCTAATGAGTAATAAGTATGATTGATTTGCCTGGCCATATTTGTAAATAAATAAGCTTTGATAGCCATAATTTTTTACCTTTCTTTTTAAATATATTTATATTCATTTTTTGAAAAGATTTCTCTAGCTTTTTTAATGGAATCAAATTCTCTATAATTATAATCAAAAGTTCTAATTTTATAGCCACTTTTCAAAAGTAATGTGCTTGTATAACTACGAACTTGCAAATCCTTTTCAATTAAATCTAATGCTAGCTCAATGTTAGAATAAATAATATAGGGATAGAATTGTTTTTTATATTTTGGTAAAATTTCATATCCAGCTGCCACACATTCATCAGCATGATGTATGCGTTCTTTTTCCCTAAGCATATACTCACAATATTCTTCAAATCTTTCTTTTGGTAATCTTCTTGTTTGCAAAAGAAGTTTTAAATTAGGATTAGTAACAATTTCATTCATAGTAATATTTGTTAAAATTTCAAAATCTCTACTTCCATAAAGAATCTCTTTATTATACCGGTCTAATTCAGATGAAGCAAATCCGGCGAAAGTGGTATTATGAGGTTTGTTGTAAAACTCCAATAAACGTACATAATAAATATGTATTCGCCTAGAAATTGTGATGGGGGGTAATTCACAATGATTTTGGCTTAGGATTGCTAAAAATTTATAACGTTCTGTTTTTGTTAGTTCTCTATATCCTTTTGTAAATGTTTTTCTGTATTGTTGAATAATTTTTGCACTATTAGCGGTTCCATTAAGAATAGCATTTAATTCGTTTCGTGTCTTAGTTGATAGATTTAGAAACTTTACAATTTCACCAAATCCAACTGTTCTTATTACTTTGAACTTTCTAGCTTCTAAATAATAATGAGTAATGTTGAATACATCTTCTGACTCTAACTCCACTTCATAAACAAAAGGACCACTAAATTGAAGATTTTCCCCCGAATTGAAAAAATCAATTAAATTATAATACAATCTTGACCAATTATTTGTGCCTAATGAATAATAAGTATGATTTAATTGTTTTGCTACACCTGTAAATAAATAGCATTTAATAGTCATAAGAAACTCCTTTCAAGAAAAATGTTATATTTCAATGATTTTATAATTACTATCTTTTAAAAAGATTTTGCGAGCTTGCTCTGCCAATATATGTCTTTGTTCTGTGTATTTCCAATCTTTAAATTTGTAACCCTTATCAAATAGAAGCTCTTTACAAGTACGAGGGTCCCTATAATCCACAACCGAATCAAGTACTAATTCTGGGTTTTGATAGATTATATAAGGATAGAATAGCTCTCTATATTTATATGGTATTTTATATCCAGCTGCTACAGCAACTTCTCTAAAATCTGTATTTTTAATTATTTCTTGCATATTTTGAATAGCTTCCTCAAATTGAATTTGACTTAATTTTCTTGTTTGTATTAGAGTTGCTATTTCACCATAGTTTTTGAATTTTTCATTAGAAAGATTTTTATGACTTTCAAAAATATTACTACCGAACAAAAGCTCCCTCTTTATGTTATAACTATCTCTATATGATTCTGACAAAGGATATGGAATCTTACAATCTTCAAAAAGTCTAATATGGACAAAATAAATAGGGTCTAAATAAGGTAATTCATATTTTGTTTGATTTAAAATTGCCAGAAATTTCATTTGCTCAGAATGAGATAGATTGATAGGCCTTTTTGACATATATTTTTTATAGAGTGCGAACATTTCGTCTTTCTCAATATTCCCATCTAAAATTGCATTGATTCTATTTTTCGTTTGAGTAACAATTGCCATTTCGTTTGCTACAATTCTAAAATCAACTCTATTTCTAATTCTAAAAGCAGTTGCTTTCAAATAGCTATATGCACATTCGATAACATCTTCGGGTTCTACTTCTACTTCATAAACAAAAGCCTTATTTTCAATCTTATCAAAATAAGCAGTGTCTTGTTTCAAGTCAAGAAATAGGCGTACATCTCTATCCGTTGATAATGAATAATATTTATGATTGATTTGTCTAGTTCTATTTGAATATAGATAGCATTTAATAGTCATGACTTCTTCTTTCTAGTTAATCTTTAATTTGTTAAACTTCTAAATCTATGTATTTATAATTATCACTTTTTAAAATTTCTTTAGCTTTTATAATTTCAGAATTTCTAAAGCCTTCATATACACAATTTTTTGTTTTGTAACCAATCGTAAGCAAATCACTCTTTGTGAATGTATTTGTAAAATGTTCTTTTTTTAGTTCATTTATATAGCTATGGTCTTTAAGAACAATATACGGCATGAATAGATTATAGCACTCTTGCGGGATTTCATAATTTGCATAAAGAGAATAATGGATTAAATCCTTTACTTCTCTATAATTTAATTTTGAAATAACTTGACAAATTTCCTCAAATTGTGCTTGTGTTAATTTCCTACATCTAATCAAATCTAAAAGACCTGAACTATTCTTTACTAGTTCTTCTGTATCTTTATTTTCAATATACTCAAATCTTTTGGCACCTCGCATAGCCTCATGTATTAAGAAATTTTTTGCATAAGGGGTTAGATTTGGAGCAATCTCATAATTTTTACCATAGTATTCAATTAACGGAAGAAATCGAAAGTTTTGAGAATTTGCGATAAGAGTTGGTAAATCATATTTTGTCTGAGCAAGAACAGCATGTAATCTCAATATTTGTAATTTTGTGAGATTAAAAGCACCTTTCTTTATTGAGTATTCATAAATATTTAAAATTTTATCTTTTGACATAGTACCATTAAGAATAGAAGTCAATTCTGATTTAGTTTTTTTAAAGAGCTCAGCTTCTTTTATAAAGTCACTAAGTGGAACTTCCTCTACAATTTGATACTTAACAACTCTTACTCCAGTTTGAAAAAGATTGTAAACATCATTTGAGTCTACTTTTACTTTGTAAATAAACATTCTAAGTGGTATTTTATCTGGCGAGTAATCATTTAAGTTGAAATGTAGAATTTTATGATAATGATTTAATCCACTATAATAAGTATGACCTATTTGTTGGGTAATTTCTGAAAATAAGTAACATTCAATAAGCATTTTTATCCTCTCACTTCAAATTTTCTCTATTATATTATATAATAAATGAAAAGAAAAAACAACCCAATGGTTGCTTTTCTCTCAAATTTTTAATTTTCTAAATGTGAAATTTCACGAATGACAACAGCTTTTGTAGCTTGGAAATAATCTGCTACCCATTCTTGGTCTTTCTTAACATTCCAAACATCTTCAACATTAGCTTCTACTTCATAAATGTATGGATAGATAACAGAGTAATCAGAATCTTTACCGTAAACATCTTTCAAATTGAAAACGACAGCATCAGCTAAATAAGAATTTGTTTTAGTATATTCTTTTCCTAGTTCATGTTTTTTGAAAGTTTTGATAAATCCTTTAATTGTTTTAGTCATTGTAAATTCCTCTTTCCATTCCTTAATTACAATGTTATTATATAATGGAAAAATTACTTTGTCAACAATAATATATTAAATTTTTTCAAAACTTTTTACAAATGCTTTATCACAAATATATTCAGTACCTTTCTTGATTAAAGAATAATAATCTGGTTTGACAGTATAAATAATTGCTTCTCCACCAAATTGTTGAGCAGCTTTTTTAGCATATTTAATAGCAGAAGGCTTAGAAATAGTTACAAAGACCTTATCTTGTAAGTTCTTTCTAAAATCTTCTCTAAGTACTCCAGTTTCATTTGGCGGTAACAGCACTTTATTTACTTTTATATTTGTTGTTGTTCCATGGTAGAAAATCATTTGAATTTGACCTCTTGAAAAATTTTTGTTACAATATATTTTAACCTAAACCAAAATAAAAAGCAAGGAAAATCAAAAATGAATGACAAACTAAAAGAATTAAAAGAAGCAATAGAAAAAATACCTACTTACGATTGTATAGATTTAACAATTGATAATGATAAGTTAATTGTGAAACAAATAGTTGCAGTTGATAGAATAACTTTTGAAGTTACAGTTAAAGATGATTCTTATATTGTAATTGAAAGATTCTACTCTGAAATCACTGGAATGACTATTGAGGGCAATAGCAAATTCAATAGCTTGGAAGAAGTTTTAGATTTTATTTATTAAAGGGATTTTAAAATGAGTAACAAAATAAAAGAATTAAAAGAAGCAATAGAAAAGAGCAATATTGGATATGTAAGTTTAATAGCTAATGAAGATGAAGTAATCTTATTACAACGATTTGCTAAAGAAACAATACTTCTAAAAATCAAAGCTGATAAGGATTGCTTTGTTATAATTGAAAGTTATTACTATGAAGAAGATGGTTCAACTATTGATGATAAAAATATATTTAATAGTGTAGAAGAAGTTTTAAATTATATTGATTAAAGGAGAAAAATATGACTTTTAAATTCCCTAGAACCCCACATATGAAAGGGTCAAAAGGTACAGATGATGATGTTTTTAAAAATCATTATAGATATGACGGATTAGTAATTGCTACGGAAAAAATGGACGGCTCTAATATTTCTTTAGGAAAAGAAACTTGGTTTACAAGAGCCGGAAATAGTTATAATAAAGAATGGACTTACCCAATTAACGCTTGGTACTATCCAATCAAAGATAAATTAAAGGATAATGAAGTAGTACTCGGAGAGTTTCTTCATTGGAGAAAATCAGTCCCTTATAATAACTTACCGTCTGACTATATGCTATTTGGAATTAAAGAAGATGATTTAATCTTAGATTGGGAAACTACTAAGAAAAGAGCAAAAGAACTTGGAATCCCAGTTGTAAGAGAATTATCAAAGATTGGAACATTTGATGAAGTAGTAAAAGAAGCTACTGCTAATTTAACTGAAGATATTGAAGGTTTTGTAGTTAGACCTATTGATAGCTTTCCTATGGATAGATATGATTTCTATGTACGAAAACTTGTTCAAGGTCATTTTGAATCTGTAAGATTTAGCGAAGGCAAAAATAACTTCAAAGAGGATTGGTACAATGAAAATTAAAGAGAAAACATTAAATACAGTATTGAGCCTACCTTTATCAAAAATCAAAGATTTTAATAAAGATAGTTATGAATACTTAAAAAATCAAGTAAATCATCATTCTAATTTTACTATCTATAACTACTCATTTGATAATATTGGTGTTACAAATCAATCAGAACTTAAAATCCAAAACGAATCGAAACAAAAAATTACAGAACTCTTAACTATCTTATTCAATATGAAGTCTCAATATTACTATGATAATAGTACAGACTCTTATTTATTCTTGCCATATAAAGATGATTTTGATTTTAATAACGGTGAAGAAGTTTTGATTTGTGAGATTGCTATGAGGTGATAAAATGGAAAATATAAGATTTTATTTTGAAAAACCACTCATAAAAGCAACAATTGAATCACGAATAAATAGATTTATCTTTGTAGTAAATTTGAATGGAACAAAAGTAGAAGCACATTGCCCATCAGGTGGTACTATAGCTGGAATACCTAGAAAAGAATTTAAAAATATTCCTTGCTTGATGAGCGATAATGGAGAAAATCCAAATAGACGAACTAGATATACTGTTGAAGCAATAAGCTTGGATAATGGATTAACTTACGCCGGCATCAATCAAGTAAAATCTAATAATTTTGTTAATTATTTCTTACAAGATGAAGCTATACAAAATATTTTAAATATTAAAGGTCCAATTACGAGAGAAAAAAGATTAGGCAAAAGTAGAATTGACTTCAAATCAAGTGATGGTTATATAGAAGTTAAAACAATGGTAGCAGAATATTATGCTGAAGCTTCTGAGTATTTGAGAAAATTGATGAAAGAACAAGAGCCATCAATTGAGAGATTACAAAAACATATTAAAGAATTAACTAACGAAGTTAAAACTCACAATTCTAAAGCTTTAGTTATAACAGTGTTTCAATACAATGCTCCTAAATTTAATCCACCGGTAGATAATCCAATATATAAAGATTTTATTGAAGATTTAAAAATTGCTAAAGCTTGTGGAGTAAAACAATTTCAAATGAATATAAAGATTACAGATGAATATGCTGAGCTTCTATCTATCATAGAAAATGAAGTTATTTAAGAGTTTTTAATCAAGGAGATTGTAACGAATGAAAAAACTTGCAATAGCACTTACTGGTCATAGACCACCTAAATTAGCTGGCTATGATTACAATAATATATTTTATAAAAGACTTTATAAAAAATTGGATAATATAGTTAAGCAAGCTCTTACTAGATATGATTATCTTGAATTACATTCTGGTATGGCATTAGGTGCTGATACTATTTGGGCTAAAGTTATTATTGACAATAAAAAACAATTTCCCGATAAAATTAAATTTATTGCTGATGTTCCTAATATGGAGCAATATAAAAAATGGCCCCCAAATAGCAATAGTAAAGAGATTTGGCTTAAACTTATGGAATATGCTGATGAAGTAGTAACTTATGAGGATAAGAACCCAGGGAAAAGCATAGGTTATGTTCTTAATGCTAGAAACTGGGGCATGATTGAACCATGTCAAGTTTTAATTGCTGTTTATAATGGTGATAAGACTGGTGGGACTGCTAATGCAGTAAAATACGGCTTATCGAAAAATAAAAAAATCATTTATATTCACCCAGATGAACTAAGATAAAAAAGCTATCAAATTTTCTTTGATAGCTTTTTGTTTAATCAATTTCTATATATTTATATTCATCATTTCTCATGATTTTTCTAGCGTTTAAAATTGGAATGTATTTTCCTTTGTAATCTTTTCCATTTATTTTATATCCCAGCATAAGTAATCTACTAATACAACTAGGGTCGCCAATGTTGTTACGAGTTAATTTTGTTACTAATTCCGGGTATTTCAGCATTTGAGCAATCACATATATATCTCTATATATAGTCGGGATATTGTAATTTACTGCTAAAGCACCTCTAATAAATATTGTTTTCTCTACATCATTTAGACGCCAAATATTTTTCTTGCAGCATTCTTCAAATTCATGCTGAGTAAATTTCCTTGTTTCTATCAAAAGAAAAAGATTTGAAAGTTGAATGCTACCATCTTCACTGCTTATGTTTTCAAAAATTTTTGACCCATATAGACACTCCCGCTCTACAAATTCCTCTCTTACACAAATATATACATTGTACTCTATTACATATGCCCTATTATAAAATTCATGAATCCTTACATATGCTTTGTTCCACATTTTTAGTTTTAAGATTGGGAGCTCATATATTTCTTGATTTAAGATTGCATGGAGTTTTATGATTTGAACAAATGACAAACTACTTGGCTGAAATGTCATAATTTTATCATAGATATTTAAAACTTCATCATTTGACATTGCCCCATCAATAATCAAATCCCATTCGATTTTATCTTGGCCAAATTCATCTTCAGTAAATTGAGCAGCTTTAATCCATTCATTAAAATTTATTTCTTCTTTTACTCGATATTTAATGGCCGAAACATGGCTTGGAGTTAAAGAATAAACATCATTTGAATCAACTTCTACTTTATACACAAAAGTGTTTAATTTCAGTAGAGCAAAATCATAATCAGTAATATTGTAATAAATGCAATTACTGTTATCATATTCAACAATACCATAATAAATATTGTTTATCATTCTTGCTTTTTCAGAAAACAAATATCCCTCAATAATCACTTTGCTTCTCTCTTTCTTACTTGTTTAGTTATTTATATTCTATAAAAAACTTTCAATATTGTCAATATTAAAGAATAAAAGCAAAAATATCATTCATCCTCATACCTGAAACTGATTTTGAGTGTCGTTATATCGTCATATAGTCAACGCTAAAACAGTTAAAACTGATTTTCGATAAATGTATCGACTCTTCAGGAAAACAGCTTAGAGTCGCTTATTTTGACGCTAAAAAGGAATTGCTATTTTACAAGCAATTCTTTTCTTTTTTACCAACGATAGTCATATTTTCTATAATCATAATCTTTTGGATTAGCTAATAAAGTATTTTCAGCGAGCTCTTTTTCTTCTAAATCAGAATTAGCTTCTCTAATGATTTTTCTTAATTCATCTCTAACATGAGCTCTGCCTTCTGTTTCTTTATCCATACCACCATATAAATCATAATCTTTAGAAACGATTTCTTGTAGTTCAGCAAAAGGAACTTTGTTTTTTACTCTTTTTCTGATTTTGTTCATTTTATTTGGTAAGGGAGTTAAGAAGTATTTAGAATATTTCTCAATATTATCTTCATCAAGAATTAGTGTATCAAAATCTAAATCTTTTGTAGCATAATAAGTTTTGTAATTGCAAGTATAAGTATATACCACTTGATAAACTTGATAACGTTCATCTTTATATTCTAATCCATAACGCTCACCAGTCCAATACCAATCATAATTGTTAGCTTCCCAATTGTATCTTTCAGCAGTGTAAATGCCTTTACCGTAGATTTCTTCTAAATATTTTTTTGAAGCAAAGCTATCAACATAGCCCAAGAAATGTTTTTCTTTCTTATGTAAGTTAGTTAAAACTGGATAAGTTTCACCAACTACTTTGCGAACACTTTCTCTTTGCCAAAGCTTTCCATTGACTAATGCTTTCTTAACATCTCTAATCTTGCCTTTCTTTTTACGAGCATAATGATTAGAGCGATTTTTATTAGCAGAAGTTAATGACAATTGTTTTAATTGTTGTTTTGCTTGTTTAGTAAATGGCATATATTACACCTCATTCTTTATTTTGTTAATCTGAGCTATCCCAAACAAATTTAGGAAAATCAACAGGTTCTTTAGTTAAAGTTCCTTTATCATCTTCAACTGTATAAACATTAGGTAATGAATTGTAGGCTTCACTTTCTCTCCTCATGCGCCAATTCCAACTAGTAGTCATACTTAATCTTTGTTTGTCGCCATTAAGAGTTTCGACCTCTAAATAAGAGTAATGTTCTTCTACTTTTGCAGCTAGAACTTTGTAAGTTACTCCATTATCTTTAGCATAAACATTAGTAAAATGACCTTTTTCATCAATTCTTACTTTATCTGATACATCTTTCTCTATTGGGGTTAATTCAGATAGCTTATGTCCAGTACGTTCTTCAAATAATTGTTCTTTATAAAGTTTTTCGTACTTTTCAATTTGAGCAGTTACTTCTTTGTATTTTTCTCTATCTTTAGTAGTATCAATACGTTCTGGTTGCTTTTTAAGCTTCTCCAAATCTTCTTGCATTTCTTTGATTTCATTATCAGTCAATGGTCTATCTTTTGGAGCATAAGCATAACTGGCATCAATATATTTTTGTTCTTCTTCTTTAATCTCTTGTAGTTTGTCTTTAATCTTATTATAAGCTGGCCATTCGTCTTTTTGAATGTCTTTAACAAACAATTTACCTGCTGGAGAAATAGTTAATCTTTCACCAAAAGGATTGTTTTGTTGAATTTCTGCTAATGCTTTTTCTTTGTAAGCATCTCTATCAGCTAAAACCATTTCTCTATTAGCTAGATAAGCTTTTTCATTAGCAATTCTTTCGGGATTGCTTGCAATAGCAGTTTCAATTTGTTCAGCAGTTCCATAAGAAGAATAGAAAATACTTCTATTTCGTTGTTCAATACCATTGATTTTTTGAGCTAGATATTCTTGTCTTTTTTTATATGCTTTTAATCTTCCAGCGGTTTCAAAAGCATTTGTTGATTCTGGTAATTCTTGATGTCGGTTAAGAGCTGCTTCTGTTTCGTAATAGCTGTCTATGATAGTTTGAACTTCCTCTCTTGTTTTTCCATGAGATTCATCACCACCAAGAGGGCATTTTCCTTTAGCGTGGCAAGCAGCCGTGTTACCTCTTTTTCCAATATGAAATTTTGGCATTCGGAAAACTCCTTTTTATTTTTCTATATCAATCAAATCTCTTTACTAGTCTTTTTTATAACTATTATAACAAATTTAAGCAAAAAGTCAAACTAAAACTAAAAAAAGAACTTATTGAAAAGTTCTTTTTATCGTGTTACTGATACCCAAAATCCTGAGCCGTAATAACCATTATCGTTACCGTTATTTCCATTCATAGTTACAGAACTGTTGTCAGTCATATAAATAAAGATTTTGAAACTGTCTGAGCGTTTGTTGCTCATGTCTTTATATTCAACATTCATAACAGCAGCGTCAAAGTATGGATTGCTTGGAGTAATGTTCATTTCTGCCCATCCAGCATTACAAACATCACAACCCTTATTTGGGTCAATAGTTAAGATAGTTCCATTTTCTAGTTCAATAGTATTATTTGTAATTTTATAAATTCGTTGGCCTACAAGTTCTTTGTTTAACATTTCTGACAATTTGTAGCCGTTATAATTTTTGCGGTTACCCCACATTTTAATTCTCCTTTTTAATCAGTATATTTGTAATCGTAATAGATACCGATTACATCTTGTTCCTTAATGTCAATCCATAATCGGTCCTTACGTTCTTTGTTTTCAAAAATCCAATTTGTACAAAGATAAGTTGCTTCAATTCCCAAAGACTCTGAATCTTTTACTTTTGTTCCAGCCTTTAAATCTTTAAGTTGAATTTCATTTCTTGTTGCGAAGTTTTCTAAAGCAATTAGTGCTTGTAAACATTCCATTTGTGAAATATTATCAACCATAGAAATTACAAAGTCTTGAAGTTCATCATCAGCATAATCAATGTTTGAGTAAAGTTCTTGAACTTTTTCTTGTTGTTCTTTTACTTGTTGTTCTAATTCATTTAATTCAGTTAAAATTGTCATTTTTAGTTCCACCTATTCATTTAAAATTTATTTGTTATAAGTAATTCTTAAAACAGCCTTAGCTTGTTTGTAATTTTCCTGGTCTTTAAAAAATTCAATTTTTACAATGCGTTTATTGTGTTTTTGAATTTCAGCAATCAATTGATTAGCTTCATCTTGGCTTTTTGTTTCAAAGATTGTTTCTTCTTCAACATTAGCAACTTGTGTAATTTGATTCTGCCTTTTAAGATTTTCAGCTTCGTAGCGCTCTTTACTTATAATTACAGAGGAAGTAATAATAGCAATAAGAGCAATAATTCCAATAATAACAGCTGCAATTTTAATAAATTTTTTCATGAGTTTTTCCTCTTTCTTTTCTATATTTATATAATACAACAAATTTTTCATTTTGTCAACAATAAAATGCAAAAAAAAAGAGTTTTTGGAAAACTCTTTTTATTTTAATAAATATTTATTGTTAATAGCTTTGAAATTAGGACGGAAATCTAATTCTTCAAAAAGTTCACGTTCTTTATTCCACCAAACAATACCTTCTGCTTGAACATTAGGATTAAGTAATGATTTCAAACCATATGCTTGAGCAATAGCTTCTTCAACTGTTTCGGGGAATGGTAAATCATATGTTTTAACTTTAAATTCTTCTAATTCTTTTGGTAATTCACGATTAGGACTTTCCCAATCAAAGATTAGCAATTTCTTACCTTGTAATTTGAGTGGGTTCTTTTGAATACCTTCACCAGCAATTTCACCTTTAATTACTTCATTTGGTTTTAGGATTTCGTCTAACTTATAATCTTTAATAATTTTATAGTGAGCAGAATCTTTTACAATTGAGATTTCATAGTTACGTGAAGCTACATGAATCTTATTATTTTCATCTTTCCACCAAGTAGAAGATGTACCATCAACTTTTTCTGTTGCTTTCCAAGTAGCTGATTTTTTGAGTTTTTGCAAAATTTCATCAGAAAGATTTTGCACTCGTTCTGAATCTGTCTTAACAGTAAAGCTTGGATAATTACCAATAATAGAAGAATCTAAAGGAACTGGTTTTTCATATTTGAATACTCCTAATTCATTATAGAAGTAATCTTCTAGGTCTTTTTGAGTGTGTAATTCTTTATCAAAATCTTCTGGTTTGAGAACTAATCCTTGTGATAATGCTCCCCTCAAACGAATTGATTTCAAAACATGGCCTTCTACTTCATTTCCTTTTTCATCTAATGCTTTTTTAGAGCTTTTTTCAACTAAGAAAGCAAATTGTTTAATTCCTTTTGGTAAGAATGAATCAATTTCAAAGTAAATAACTTTATCTCCTACTTTAAATTCACCTTTCTTAACTACAACTTGCCAACCACCAAAACAAACTAATTCAATGGCGTCAGCATTTTCAATTGTTTTAATCTTTTCTACAGTTTTAAAACTTACAATTTTGCGAATATCTTCATTATTCATTTTTAATATACCTTTCTATACTCTAAGTATTTTTTAATCTTATTAGTTAAAATTTCTAAATCCTTGTCTGTTAAGCCGTATGTAGGATTTGGCTGCAAATGAAAATCAGAACTTACTTCTGTTTTTGCCAAATCATCATCAATAGAAACAATTTTAGCTAATGGATATAAGCTTCTTAATTTATTGATTTGTTTCTTTTTGATAGTTAATGAGTCCACTTCTTTAGGGTTAATATACTCATTTGAAACTGGAAAATTTTCAATTCCTATCTTTTGGTTAATTTCATTACACTCATTTTGCCAAGTTGACAACCAAATAAATTGTACGTTAATGAAGTAATCCATTTCTTTTATCCATTTTAGAACATTATTTCTAATCTTCCATATTGTTGATGAAGTAACATAAGTAAAATCATCATCAGTTTGGTTAATATTTAAAACTCCGTCAACATCAAGAAAAACAAAAACTTTACCAAGTCCTTTTTCATATAATTCTTTTCTCTGCTGTATTCGTGCATATTCTTTTTTGTCAATGCGCCTTAACCAGCAATCAAAATATTTCATTAAGAGCTCCTTAAGTTTTATTCATTCTTATTTTATCAAATTAACTATATAAAGTCAATAAAAAAGGAGCAAATCATTGCTCCTATTAGTTTTATATTTTATTTTATAATGCCCAAGGTTGAAGTCCATTTCCATAAGCAGATTTAGCTGCATTATAAGCTTTTAATGCTGTTTGGATTTGTGCTTCTACAGTTGAAGTATCTCCCCAGAAAGGCATTGTTTGGAAAAGACCTGATGCACCACTTGGATTATAAGCATTTGGATTTCCATTGCTTTCTCTAGCGATAATATATTCCCATGTAGATTGTGCTACCCCAGTAGCTTCAGCCATACGTTTAGCCGCATATGTTCCAACTTCACCAGGTGTGTTACCATTTGACAATACAACATTAGATGGTTCAGATGGTGTATAAGAAGTTGGTTCTGCTTTTGCAGTTGTTGGAGCAGAAGTTGTTTGAGCTTGTGTTGTAGTTTCAGGTTCTGTAATTTGTGATTCTAATTCTCTTAGACGAGCATATAAAGTTTCTTTTTCAGAGTCAGACAAATCTGAACCAGCAATTTCTGTAGCAGCTTTATTGAAAGCTTCAACTGTTTTGTCTTTTTCTGCTTTTTCTAAATCAATCCTTTTCTTTTTTTGTAAGGGTTTCTTCTTGTTTTTTCATATGAATTTAGATAAAATATTCTTACATTGTTTAGCTGCCTTAGTGTAATGGATATCACATAAGA
>ERZ772974.32-NODE-32-length-103451-cov-30.359221_pt1 | contig 103451 bp, 99 predicted proteins | sample MGYA00580671_ERZ772974 | MGnify/ENA primary metagenome ERZ772974 (study PRJEB29015, sample SAMEA2738065) | human oral metagenome | biome: human oral; feature: human-associated habitat; material: saliva | place: China | collected 2218 ... | reverse complement strand
GGATAACGGTAAGTAATGCGAATGCCTCTTTGAGAGGCTTGTGACGAGTCAAAAGTAATAAAGTTTGAACAAAGTGAAATCCAGCGTCTTTAGGTGCTGGCTGGTGTTATGGGCTTATAGCCCTTGATCAAACCACTCGTTAGACAGGTGGTTATGATTTAGAGAGTATTTATACTAGTTAAATCTAAAAAACATACAATTTTGTATGATATAATAGGTCTAAAAATATAAGTGGTAAACGTGTAGTTAATTTCTATCAGTGTTGAGAGGAGGGAGAACATGTCGAAACAGAAAGATAAATATCTAGCACTAAGAAGGCAATTACCAGAACTAATAGACGAATATATAGCTTACCTTCAAGTAGATGTTGAAGAACCTTCTCCCAAAATGGTCGAACGTTTGTCAGTGATTCAGAAATTTTTAAATAGCTATGCAATTACGATTGATAAAGAGGGTGTCTCACTATCATTGACAGACTTAGAAAAAATACCACGAGAATTTGTTCAAAATTATTTGGCAAATTTACGTCTGAAACCAGCGGGAAAAAGATTTATTCTCTATACTTTGGCAGGATTTTGGAATTATCTTACGAATACCTCTTTTACAATTGAGAGAGGGATGCCGTTGTTTTATCGTAACGTGTTTAATGAATGGAAGATAGTTTATAAAGAGAGTTATCACAACATAATATATTCTGAATCAAAGAAGAAGACTATTTTGTATACGCAGCAAGAGCTCGAAGAGTTGCTTGATTTCATGGCAAACAGTTATGTTACAACGCTACCAACTCAGAAGAAGGCTGATAATTGGGAAAAGGAGAAGGAGCGAAATATTGCTATATTTGCAATCATAATTGGTACTGGAGCAAGTACTCAAGAAGTTGTTAACTTGACAGTCAGGGATATTGATATGCGTAAAAAAGGAATTTGGGTTGTTAGAAACAACGAGAAACAGTTTATACGTTTTCTACCCTTCACAGTTCCTTACATAGCTCCATTTGTTAAGGAACGTCGGGGACGCTGGGATTTGGATCCTTCTATACCATCATTATTTTTAACCATGTTGAAAAAGCCTATGGGAAGAAATACAATAGGTCATTTGGCAAAGAACATTGGACATGCTTATGGAAAGGTAATCACGCCTAGTATTTTAAAAGACAGCCACGCCTCTATTGTTTATAAAGAGACAGGTGATATTAAGAAAGTTGCTGAAATACAAGGCTATAGTTTAGACAAGAATCACCTCATAAGATTTATCGAATAATAATATTGATAAAATCCTATATTAGTAAAAGGCCACTTGAGGCCTTTTTGATGTCACTGGGTTACGAATAGAGACTCCTGTGTCTATAATGAATTTATAGAGATTTAAGGAGGTCTTATGCTAAAAAAAAGCAATGAAAAAAGAGGTTGTCTTGGCAATCTGATTTGGATACCGATATCTATTATTGTTATGTTTTGTATAGCTGGATATGGTATGTCCCAGGGAATTAATGTACCCGGTATTTTGTCTGGTGGTTTTAATGTTATCAGTAAGGGTGAACATACCAACACTACTGATATCGGAAAATTATTTGGGAAATTTATTCCAAAGTCTGAATCGTCGGAAACAGGAAACAGTTCTTCTAAAACAAGTGGTGTAAAGTCTGATGCTTTCAACTACAGTCCATTGCCTTTTGAAAACCATAAGCTAATGGTCAATGGAGATTTGGATAGTCTTGGTAGAGCAACATATGGTCACATCAGACTAAAGTATTCGGATAAACCACAAGATGATAGGGAAAGTAAAATTAATGTTGATCCAGTCGGTTGGCATAACTATCGTTTTAAGTACGAAGATGAGTCTGGAAAAGTCAAAAAGGCTTATCTGATGAATCGTGGCCATCTTATTGGTTATCAGTTTTCTGGATTGAATTCTGAAATTAAAAATCTAGTACCTATGACACGCTATTTGAATGCAGGAACGATGTCTGATAGTAAAACGGATGCTAATAATCCAAACGGTATGCTATACTACGAAAATGCACTAGCCAAATGGTTGAAGAAAAACCAAAATATGTACTTAGATTATTGTGTTGTTGCAAACTATACTGACAATGAGTTAGTACCTAGGACTGTGACGCTTTACTGGACATCCTTTGATGAAAATGGGACTCAATATGGAGTTGAACTATCAGAAGCAGGATTAGCAACGAGTGATGGAAATGTGAGTTCGGTCACACTTCAGAATGTTTCAAAGAATGCTAATATTAACTACTTAGATGGTACAGCCACAAGTAATTACTAACATTGACTATAGAATGTTTTATGCTAAAATAAGAATCAGCGTAAGCGTTTGAACAACAAAAAGGGGGGGTATAGCCTCTTTTTTGTTGATATAATGGATTTTTAAAGATATCTCTTGATTTGTTGCTCTCTAGCCTTGCATTGATATCAAAAATCTATATAATAATAATTAAAACAGAGCCAGAAGAAAGGGTGAGAATTATGTTTATGATCTTGGTTCTATTACTAACATTAGCGAGTTTCTTCTATGTTGCCATCGGTATTGCCAAGAAAATCTTTTCAATTTTCGCCTTAATTACACCAATTATAGTCTTGGGTGTTGGGCTTCTTATCGCTATGAATTAACAAAAGTCAAGGGGGGTCACTATCTTACAGGTAGTGACCTTTTTTGTTATGCTTTTAATGTCAAAAAAGACATTAAAGGAGAAACATATGAAAGCACTTAAACTTATAAGAGAGGACGGTTATGAGAACGTCCATTATGCTAGTTTAGGGGAGCAAAAACTTAAAACATTGGTTGTTGCAGATAGGAAAGATGAACAAGAACAATGGTTTGAGCAACCAGGAATTGAATGTGTCCCAGAAGAAGTCTCAGATATCATTCGAAACTATACACTTCCATATATTGATCTCGGAAATACTGAAGATGAGTATTTGTTAGAACAAGCAACTAATAAGGTTGTTTCAGTTGTGGTAGAAAATGTGCTTGAAACACAGCCATTTATTCCTAGAAATAGAAATGGTCGCCCTATCGGTGAGGGTGTAGCTTTCTGCGATATGTTAGTAGGGCGTATCCAAAATGGAGAACTTGCTGGAACAGCAGTTTATATTAAACAAACTGAATCTGGCTTCCGTCAGCCAAAAGATTTCTTTAAAATGGTTGGACGGATTTTTCCTTGTAAATTAACTGACATCCATATCCAAACTATCGACAATTATAAACTTACAATCAATAACCCATCAAACTATGTTGTTGAAGGTAGTATTGAGTTAGCTGAGTGGTTAACGAATTATCAACTTCTTCAGCAAATTGAAAAGAGTAAAGATAACTCTTCACGTAATCGAGATAGAAAAAATATCTTAGAGCGTACTCATGAAGGTATTGTCTCTGCCGTGATTAACAATGGTAGCAATGCAGGTATCATGGTAATGACCAAAAAATTACAAACGGTATTCATTCCTAAACATAGGGTAAGTTATGAGTGTGATTCTTCTTTTGTTAACCTAGACGAAGTAGTATCAGTTTTTGATAGGGTGGAATTTAAGATCACTGGAGCTAATACCCAAAAGCCAAGTCCAAATCAAAGAGAACGTCACATTATCCATGACTATATTCGTATCGAGGGGGATATGAAAGTTCTCGAAGAAGCACCTCAAGATGCTTTGATTGAGATGATTGATAATAAGAAAGTTATAGGACGATTGTTTAAAGTACGATTTATCAGTTTTGATCCACAGAGTCTACATACAGTAGAGTTGGTTGACTTTCCAGGTATCAAAATTAAAATGAAGGACTCGGGTTCCTTAAATCGGGTTCCTTTTAAGCAAGGAGATGAACTTTCAGTTGTTATACTAGATGCTCATTATCGCTGGGTAGACGCAAATAGTAGGGGGCGTCGAGTGGCTAAAAAGACTGAAGAAGTAAGTAGTAATTCACAGAAAACGGAAGAGAAAAAATGTCTGTTCCGTATCAAATCACGTTTCAACAGTTTCTATCCAAATCGTGTGAACAGTAAAATCTTATCAACTTATTTTACTAGTTGAGTCGTAAATAGTTCCCTCTGAAATGGGAGCTTTTTGTTTACGTTCGGAACAGAAAAATTAAACAAGGAGGGTCCATGAACCATCATAATATCAATGCGATTGTCTATTATCTGATAGTCTTTTTTCGGTATGTATTACCTATTACCTTAGTTTTTATCGGTATCGGTAGGTGGAGTTATGCTAAATCTATCAATAATCCAGAGAAGCAAATCATGGGAGTAAATTTTGCCTTAAAATCAATTTTATTCTTATATATCGTTACATTTGTCCCCATATTCATCATTTATGGACTTGCAATGATATCAAAGGGGGGCGCACATAGTGGTGACTTCTCTATGATTAGTTTCGTAGAAGTCTTTACCCTAATAGAAATTCTAGCAGTTGGAATATTGCCTGCATATGGTTTTATACAGGGATATATATATCACTATCAATGGTTGATTACAGAAGGTAAGAAAACAACAAGTTTACCACGACGTAACCTATTCATTAGACTTGGAATAATAAGTCCGATTGCTATTGTTGTATTTATGGAATTTTTGAAAAAAATGTTTGCTTACTAGAGAGGTGCTTTATGCGAAAAATCTTGAAATTATTTTTTAATCGTTATTATACGAATGGTAAGCGAACAATAGATATCTTACTGTTTTGTTGGCGAAAATATATCGATTGGGTATATCATATATCTTTTGGATTATTTGCTTTCAATATTATTATGTTTATCTTTAGATGGCGTTTGCCTAATTGGGTATTTATATCTTTATTTATATTTTTGTTCGTTAATATGGCTTTAGTTTTATACATTGGTGTATGGCACAGCAATGTTACAAGTCGTCAAATTTTCGTGTTATTTGAAAAATACGACACCTTAAAACGAGCAGAACGAAAGAAGATTATTGGTAAGTATGCCATAAGAGCAGCACTAGCAGCAGTACTTATATCTTCTGGATTATATGTACTAACAATCAATAATTTTATCTTATCCCTCATTAATCGTATGTATGATGTGGCAGATAATTATCTCAAATATATGCCCTGGTCAATACCAAATGGAAGTCAGACAGGTATTGTTTTAAGTTATCATACCCTCAAACCTTTAATAGGAGCGGACTGGTTCAACAGTTTATTATTGTTGACTCCGATTGGAGCAATTGGTCTTATCTTTTATAATAGTTATGCGACTGGGATTGCTGAAAAAATCTACGAGAAACTTGTTGAGCAATGGTTAGGTGGACGTTACTTCCAAGACAGTGTATTAAGTAATATCGTTCATAATCAAGATGAAAAAGGTCAAGCGAATTTGGTTATGGGGCTTAACTCTAAAACTGGAGAGCAAGTGATTTTACATGCTAATGAGAGAACCTATCATACTATTATCTTTGGTTTGATTGGTACTGGTAAATCGGCAACGATTCTGATTCCAGCAATGCTACAGGATATGGAAAATATGAAATACTATCTATTATCCTATCGTAAGTATTTGATGAAAGTAGATGAAGAACTGGAACAAGAATTCTTTAGCACAGAGTTTGAACGTAAGAAAAAAAGACGTGAATTGTTGGAGCAGTGGTATAACAATGGTTATGCTGCAGAGCTTACAAATGGTATTTATATGACCGAACCATCAGGTTCGATGTATGGCACAATTGTTAAGTACGCTCATAAAATGGGCTTCCCTGATGAAATGATTTGGATTCTAGATCCTACTAACCCGGGAACTGGTGCAATTAATATTTTAGATGGTGATACGACTCAGGTAAAAGGAGCGGTTCGAGACTTATTTAAACGATTTAGTGATCCAAGTGGGACTGGCTCTTCTTTCTTCCTTAATCAAGAAGGACAACTTACTGATAATATCATTACTGTCATTAAAGAGGTAGCGTTGATACCAGATGCACCAATAAACTATATGTTAAAAGGTAAATCTCCAACCCTAACTGAATTCTCAAACATGTTACGTTCTAGCGATTGGATTGAAGCCTATATTGCCGTTTTTGAACAATTACTTAATCGAAAGAAAAGGCTTTTTGAAAAAACGTTGAAAAAGCATGAAGAGTTCTTAGAGCAGGAAAAAGAAAAGTGGTTAGAGGAATCAGAGTACAATCGTGAACACGAACAACTCTTTGATACTATCCTTAGACCAGAGAATGTTCATGAAGCTATTAACGCATTTAATGATGAAAGAAATAAACTTGAAAACCTCCAAAGCTCTTATGATTATTTCATCAATGCTCATCAATTAAATTCGTACACAGAGGAATATTATTATACCTTTGATGCTAACGTGTCTGGTCTAAAAGCAGTCATTGATGACCTGTCATCTTCACCAGAAATTCGTCGTGTATTTTTCTCTCAAAGCACCAAAGATTTGGATATTGTTTTGAAAACGGGAGGGATGATTTTGGTCAATTCTGCTAAAGGTGTTCTTGGTAAAGAGAAGTCTCGAATGGTAGCACAGATGGTAACATTAGTTATGCAAAATGCTGCTCAAAGGCGACTCCCAGATAAGTCACCATTCTTTGCTTTTTATGAAGATGAAAAGAATGGTTATTTGATGCCAGGTAATGATAGTAACTTCCTTGATGAGTCTCGTAAGTTTCATGTTCCAGTTATGCATGCTTATCAACATGACGAACAAATTCGTGACTCTATTGGCGAATCTGGGGCTGATGCAATCAAAATGTCTTATCGTAATGCCTTTACCTTCCAACAAGCCTCAACAAAGGTTGTAGAGTTCATTAATCTACGTTCAGGAGGAAAACATTATGCTCTTAAAGAAACCAAACGTGCAGCAAACGATGAACTCTTAGCAGGGAATCAAGGGAACTCAAGTGCGACTTCAGAGGAAGTAGTAGAAGAAGATAACTTCACTGCTAGAGATGCAAATAACCTAGAGAAATTCCAACTTGCTGGTGTTATCGTTAGTGATGATGAAATCTCAAAAATGATTTATTTAACAACATCTCCGCATTTTGAAATGGATATTTCAAAGGACTCTTTTGTCTCACATACACCTTTCAATAAGGTTTATGGGCTTGGAGAAGAAGAGCCGGAAATTGCAAAAGCATACAAGTTGTGGAGAGCAGAAGTGATAGAATATTATGCTCAAAAAGAGTCTGAAAGCCACCTCTATGAAAGTGATTTTACTGAAGAAGAATGGCAAGCAATCATGGATGTTAAGGTGCCAAATGTTGATAGTAATGTAAATGATACAGTTGGTAAAAAAGATGATTCCCCATCAGTTAAAAGAACAATCTTAGTCAACGAGAGTATAACAGAACATAGAGAAAGTACTTCAATTAGTGAAGAGGTAACAGAGGATATTGAGCAAAAAGAGGAGGTCAATAACTCAGAAATTCCACCAGTTGTTGAAGAAAAACAAACTGTAAATAGCAAAAATGAGATTGGTGAGTTAAAGGATAAAGAAATAACTCAAAGAGTGATCCTAGCTCCATCATCTACACCCGAAACAGTTGATACTCAAAATATTCAAGCACCTAATCAAGAGTTTGAATTACCTCAAGAACTCTCTCGTGTAGCTCGTGAGAAAACAACTAAAACTTTAAAAAGTAATGTAGGACAAATGGATATTGATGAAGAAGAAGGGTTTTAGATAACATAAAAAGCAACGGAAATTTCCGTTGCTTTTGTTCTAATTTTGAGAGTCATTATACGTTTCTTTATTAGCCTTATAAGCATCCTTTCTTGCTTTTTCTTCTGCTTTTCTTTGCTTAATTTCTTTCTTTACTTCTTTAACCTTATTTTGTGTTTCAACAACTAACTCATCAATAGATAAATCTGGATTTTCTAGTTTTTTCAATTCGAAATAGATTTGGCCTAGTCTATCTGTTTGTGATTTTAGATAGGCTTTAAGTTGCTCTGTAGCTTCTTTCTTTTGTTGTTCTAAAGCTTCAAGTTCCTTAATAAAATCTGATTCAGTTTTTTTGTTTTTTCCTGCCATAATTTGCCCCTTAATTATTAATTATATCTAATAGTATAGAGCAAGAATATTAAAAGTCAACCCATGTCACTCCCTTGAAAATAATCTATTCTAGGGTATACTGAACACTATAGCGACCTATTATAAATGAATCCTAATAGTAGTTATTAAGTGCTTAAAACCCTATAAAACCGGTTGTTACGAGTGTTAGGTAATAACCAGATTTTATGAATGAAAGTAGAGAGAGAACAAAAGTCTAAGAGTTTACTGTATTTATAGGGTTGACGACTAATATTAGAAACTCGTAAATCATAAATGAGTAAATAGTGGCAACTATATAGCTAGAATAACCCATTTTTTTAGGGATTATCGTTATAAAAATAAACTACGACGTTATGAATGAGAGGAGATGAAAGTATCAATCAGCATTTTACGGGTACAAAGGAATGTTTGAGCAGGTCTATATCAAAGGCTAAGCATAACTTTAAAAATAATATCTATACTCTTCGAAAAAAGACCAGACTATATACCCTATTGATTGACTATTTTAGGACTACAAAATGCAAGATATAAAAAATAGAGATTTTACCTCACTTATTTCAAATAAAAAAAATGAAATTCATTACACTCAGAGAAATAAAATAGCTTCTTATTTTGTTTCAAAAAAGCAAAATATCTCACTATCGTTTTCAGAAGAGGAGCTTATCATCTTTTATCATTTACTAAGGTTTGGTTATTTTGATAAGGAAATAGTAGACCTCATTTATACTGCAGTAACTCGAAAATCCAAAACCCCTAATTCATGGTTTTATCGTCTTGTTGGAAAGGTTAATCATCCTATTTCAGCATGTTCGGATGCTAGAAGTGGTAAGAGAAAGATATATTATCTGAACAAAGGTTTTAGTACCTGGTTGCTCACTATGATTATGGGGATTGATAAAATATGGTTGCTAACAACAACGACAGAATATGATAGGTCAGTATATAGCATTGTCAGTAATAATCTTCTAGGAGGGAAACCTCAAACCGTAAACATTCATGATCTAGAGATCAGACGTTTAGTTGCTAAAATCTTAAACAAGCTTTTTGTAAAAAACAAAGACAAGTCAGTTTATGACCTAAACATCCAAGTCGTATTTCCGATTAGTCGTGTTAATCTTTTAATGGTTCCTGATGCTGTCATCTTCGTAAACGATAACCCTTTTTTTATTGAGTATGACCGAGCAACTGAGCGACAAACGATTCTACTTTCTAAGATATTTGGTTACGCAGAAGAACCAGCATTCGAAAATTCTAGTTTATTTTTCGTTTTCGAGAAAAGTCGTAAAGATAATACACAAGTGTCTAAACGTTTAATGAACTTTTTGGAATATGTAAATGACGTAGAGGTTGAAGGTGTGACTGGACATGACATGTTAAAGCGTAAAAATATTTCTTTGTTTAGCCAAACTACAACAAATGCCTCTGACGTTATTGTAGAAATCATTCAAGAAAAGATGTTTTCAAACCATAAAGATTGGTGTGATTGTGAGGCTTATGATTTTTCTGAACTGCAGAAAATTGATTATCTAGTTAAGGAGATATCAGAACCTTTATATGATGATAAATTCCAGTTATCAGCTGTTGTTGAAACAGACTCCTGGGAATTGAAAGAATACCCTATGGTACCTATGGCATATATCAAAAGTGACTTGATTCCACACTTAACTAGTCTATATGAGGAATTCTCAATAGAGTATGAACATATGATCATTGTATTCCCAAAAGAAGTCTTACCAGAAAAAATTAATCTCCCTTTTGATAATTATTTCTTGATTGTTTATAGATAGAGAATAGGTGTTAGTAAATGGATTATTTGGAATTCGTAGGAAGAAGATTAGTTTGGTTGGTTGTTTCACTTGTAGTTGTAATTATAGTAAAAAGACCAAGAGTTTTGAATGGATTGGCCATAGTAGGTGATGAAGTTATCGGTAAAATCAACTACTGTATCTTCTTGACGATTGCTTGGTTAGTTCTTGTCACATATTTTATTTTGTACCTATTTACGGTAGTTACTTTTTTCCTATCATGGCATTCGCAAACACTGAGTAATGTGCTGGAAATGATTTTGCAAACCGTATTAATCATCCCAACACTCTATACGTTATTTGTTCCACATAACGAGGTTATCAAGAAGGTTGATGACTTCTTATCAGCAAAAAAAGATTAAATCACGCGCAGCAACTGCAACATGTCATCATTCTCTTGGCTATTAAAAAAAGATTGAAAGGTAACGATATTTAATGAAAATAAAAATTCAATCTGCTTGGCAGTCCCTCTGTGATGCATTCCCAAAATTAAAGGGTAATCCACTTTACAAGGGTTGGTATATTGGCTATGCGATCCTTGTGATATTATCTATTTTGATGGTAATTGTGGTTGACCATAGGGTGGTCTATGCATTTCCATTTGATTGGTTTGGTTTGCTTTTTGGAATTATCTTACCTTGGGTTCTTACAACCTCTTATATCGTATATCAAGGTGTGGACCATGCTCACCAGTTTACATCGACTAAAGTTGTTCTTGGGTTATTTATGTTACCAGTAATTTTGATTGGTTTTACCTCTAGTTATAAGAATGAATACAGTTATAGTAATCGTATGGTTACGACGGTTTTTGACCAGGAACTCACGCAACAAAGTTTCCACGCAACAAAGATTACATCAAACCAGCTTGATTATTTTAAGAAAGATAATGTCATTTTTCCTTATAAGAAGAATACAGCTTCAGAGATATATGTGTTCTTTAGACCTGATTGCCCTTACTGTCAAAAATCAATTCCAGTACTCAACAAGAGTTTAACTGAAAAAGAACGAAACAAGATTATCTATGTCAATGTTCTTGATGAAAGTGGTAAGAATTTAGCTAAAGCTATGGGGGTAGAAAAAGCAGCAACAGCAGTTATTTATCATAAGGATAAGAATTCTGGTGGATGGTCCAAACGGATTGAACGAATGGCAGGTGGGAAGCATGCTGCACCTCGTCTTGATGAGGATGCTATTCGTGATATCGTATCAGTCGCAAAGGAGGAAACAAAATAATGTATTTATCAAAAAAAGATATTTCAGAATGGATTGCAAACCTAAAAGCAGGTGACGAGGTTACTATTCAAAGAACACGTATGGACGGTATTGTAGTTTCTAGTGAGCGTGGTATTGTTGACAAGTGGTTAGGAAAGAGACTTATAGTTGTAGACGGAAAGCATTTTGTCCCTAGTACTGGTTTGAGACAAAGTAACTCTATCGTATCAGGTCAAAAGACAATCGTGGAACAACTTTTTCCCTTGGATGCTTTACTTTTAGATGAGGAAGAACTTGCCAAAAGAGACACCATTATTCAAAAGTTGAAAGAGTCTGCAGAACTTCTAGAGCACGCGCAGACTTATTCTTCATTAGTCGTTTCTAGGGTTCTTCGTAAGCTATCAGTCCTAGACGTTGGTGATGTATATGATCTAAATGAACTATGTTCCTCTAGTAACACAGAAGACTTAGAAGATAGTGCTTTATTGGATAGAAGAAAACTCTCAGAGAAGAAACGTTGTTTAAAGACTCTTGACCGTATGCTTGCCAATTTAAGTCAAGGTAATACCTTGGGTGCTTTTAAGTTAATCTCTCTTTTGGGAGATGTAGCTTCTGAATTTACTGATGCTGAAAATGAGGTAAGTGAATGTTAGCCTATGTCATTATGTTTGTAGTTATGTTTGCCATCAAGTGTGTCACTCTTACTTTTGTGAAGAATAAAGAGTCTACAGTAGTCAGTACTTTTCTGAGTGGCACGAATCAGATTTTTCTGAATACGATTGTCTGGTTTCTACGACTAACAGCCATGTTCCAGTTTTATCTTTTGGTGGTGGACAATAATCTAACTGTTATCCCTATAATTGTTGGTTTCATTCTACCTAATGTCTTGTTCTGGTTTAAGGGAATCAAAGCTTCTTTATCGGATTGGCTTGTACGTTGGTTAAAATCAGTCATTGGTCATAAGTATAGAACATGCCCACTTTGTCATGAATCACATTTATTCTTTCGATACACTGAAAACCGCACAGGTGCTTATTACTATATCTTGACAGAAGATGATAGTCTTGTAGCTATTGGAGATTTCGATAATAGTGACCATCCTGCACGTTTCTTTTTAACTAACGACGAATCGCATTTTGATGAACTGGTTGATACCATGCTACCTTATATGTTGCCTGGAATGGAAGAGGTGGTTTATGTAGGTGGGCGACAACGGCGATTGGCTAGAGAATTGTATTGTGTTGATTGCCAGGAACGAGTCAGTGAAGATAGTGGAGTACAATTTGGTGAAGTACTTTTAAGTGAGCATAGGCATGAGGATTATAAAGCTCATGTTTAGTTTTCAGTATTGAAGTTATTATTGAATCAAAAACGCACTATTAAAACGCAAAACTTGAAGCAACTAATAAGTTGAACAAAGACATCAAACGGTTAGGGTTCGGTTTTAGAAACTTTATCAACTTTAAGAAGCGTATCTTTATCACACTGAACATAAAAAGAGCCAATTTATTTCACGACCTTCGTTCTATTATTTTATTGAAATGTTCTTGATACTGTGACTTAATATTGTATTCTCCTAGAATTTCAAATACTTGTAATGCCTGTTGCATCTTATCGATTCCATTTTGATCCTTCTTTTTAAATTCAAAATATCCTGTAGAATACAGAAAAACGGTTTGCTCATAATAATTTTGTTCATTTTCTAATAGTTTTTCTATCTCACTAATCAAATATATGCAATTAGAAAATTCTTCTAAGTCTATGCTTAAAATTAAGCAATTTATTGCTAACTGTGTAACAAGTCTCTTATTAGTTTTATTTAATGATGAATATATATAGTTCTTCAACATTTCCATTGTTAATAGGAAGTAGGAACTGTATTGAATTGTTCTTACACAGTTACCTAATAGAATAATTTCATAATGTCCCCAACTTTCAACTTGAAATAGATAATCTGTTAAATATAGTATTTCTTCATCCGATGGAAAAACTTTTTGGTCTACGGTGTGAAGAATTGATTTTACCATTGTTCTTTCAAAAGAGTTTAAATTATAGTTTGAAGAGTTGGAGAGAAGCTTGGAAATGCTCTCCATGTTTTGTGATGAGTATTGTTTTCGAATGTAATGTATTAAATGAGCAAATGACTTAGTATGATTATTATCCTTCTCATGTAATATAATAAATTCATCTAAAGAAATATGTAGCTTATTTAAAATATTAATAAGTCTGATGCAAGAAATTTCTGATTCTCCTCGCTCAAATCTAGAGATTTGAGATTTAGAGAGATTCTCATCAGCTACAGAACATAGGGTGATTTGTTTTCCTTGACGAACTTTTCTTAGTGTTTTTCCAAGTGATGATTTCATTTTTCCCTCTTTCACAACAAATTTTTGAGTTATTTATTAGTATTATACAATAAAAGAAACTAATAAAGGAGTAGTGAAATGAAGAAACTATTGAAAATTTTTCCTATTTTATTTCTTTTCTTAGATATAATAATTATTGTGGGAGGATAAAGTGCTTACCAGTACTGGTAAACTATTAGTAACACTAATAGTTTACTTTGAAAGTGTAATCTTATGTGTGATGATAAAATTGTTTGTATAATTCCGATGGCTGGACGTGGTTCTAGAGCTAAGGCAATTTTTGGAAATAAGCCAAAATATAAAATGAAGATAGGTTGTCGTTCTTTTTTAGAATACTCAATGATAACTTTGTCAAAAATTGAAAATGCCCAATATATTTTTATATGTCAGAAACAAGAACTTGATATTGAGTTTATTGAAAAATGCTGTAGGAAACACGGCATTGAAGATTTCAAAATTATTACATTAAAAAAACTTACAGATGGGCAAGCGACTACAGTATTTAACGCAATATCTCAGTCAACAATTCGTGATGAAAAGGTCTTGATTTTTAATGTGGATACATATATTCCAAATTTAATTGTTCCTGAAACTTTGTACAAGTTTGATGGGTGGATTAGTAGTTTTTACACTGATATTGGGGATAGATGGAGTTTTGTAAAATTCAATAACAACCAAATTTTAACAAGTGTTGAAGAAAAAACAAAGATTTCTAATTTTGGTTGTACAGGTGTGTACTATTTTAGTAGCTACAACATATTTAAAGAAATTTATATTAAATATAGTAGTGATATTAAAAAAAAATATGGGGAAACGTATATTTCTCCAATGTATAAGTATATGATTAGCTCTGGAAAGTCAGTTCTTGTAACTCAAGATGAGAACGTAATTTTTTTAGATGATATTACTGGAATTGATAAAAAACAAATTTTATAGAAAGCAGAATTATTATAAAACATTAAATAATGGAAGATTAAAATTACAATAATAAGGAAATTGAGTTTATTGAAAATTAGAAGCTTTAATACTATCTCTATAGATGATAATATTGTCACTAAAAGAAGTGATAATAGAAAATTACTCGATGAAATTAACTGGTATAAAAGGATATCAGACTGTTCTCTTTCTTGTATTTCAAAAGTTCATATCCCGGATATTTATGATTATGGTAAAGTTGGTCGAAAATATTTCTACTCTTTAGATAAAATTGATGGAGAATTACTTTCCGATATCTATATGAAAAATATAGATGATTTAAAAAGACAATTATATATATTAAGTAAAGCATTACTAGTAGTTACAGAATTGAGAAATTTAAAACCTTTGTATCTTTCAAAAAAAGAGTGTGCGGAACTAATACAAAAAGAATGCCTAGACAAAACTATTAATAGACTAAATCAGTATCAAAAGTTTTCAGAATTAAAACATCTTGAAATAGAAGTAAATTTCGAAAAAATTAGTAGCTTTGATATGTTATGGAAGAAATTGGTTAATACCGTGAAAACGCTCTCTGTGAAATCGAGAAGATATTTTTCGGTTATTCATGGTGACTTAAATTATTCTAATATTTTTTTGTCAGAAAAAATTAGTATTATTGATCCTAAAGGAAGATTTGGTGAACAAATAAGTATACATGGTGATTATCGTTATGATTTAGCTAAAATTCGTCAATCCTATCATAGTGGATATTTTCAGGTTTTACATAATAGGTACAAAATTTTAAAAGAAGATAATATATTAAAAATAAAAATTTTAGATTACCCATCACAAGATATTATTGATAGATTGGACGATAAAATAGAGGAGTATGGTGTTAAATTACTAGAAATACAGTTTTTTGAAAGTCTATTACTTCTTTCATTGATTCCACTTCATAGTGAAAATAGAGAACTTCAAATTATTATGTATATTATTGGAGTAGCCATGTTGAATAAAACTTTAAATAAAGAAGTTTATAAAATGGATACAGAGTTAATAGTTAGGTGGTAAAATGAAAGAATTTTTTATTACAGATTTTGATGGAACTGTAAATTTTGATTCGGCCTTTGAGACAACAACACGAATACTTGATGAAATTAAATTAAAGTATGAACTAGTAATTGCTACTGGAAGAAATTATGAAGATTTCTTTGCTTACTTTCCAGAGGAATTAAAGTATATTTCTAAGTTTATGGTTTTTTCTAATGGATCGGTTGTGTTGAAGGACGGTAATATCAGTCATATTCCGCTTAAAGAGAAGATTATTAAATTTGTATTATCTAGTGATTTAGTCAAAGGTTTAGTTTTGTTTGAATTACCTACAGGTGAAAAGTTTGAATCAGAATTTTTAACTGAAAACATGCTTGATAAAGTCACAAGAGTACAATTCATAACAAATTCGGAAGATGATTATATTTGGAATTTAAATTTACTAAGTAATTTAGACTGTAATGTATATACTCCAAGAGTGAATAACATTTCAATTTATCCATCCAATGTTAGTAAATTTTTGACAAGTAACAAATTTATTGGAAATGATAGTATAGTAAAAAAAGTAATGGGAAATGACACTAATGATATAAGTATGTTAATGCAGTCTAATGTAAAATATTTATATGTGACAGATAAAGTGTCAATTGAGGAGATTATTCAATTTATAAGGGAATAAATGTATGAATTTAAAAAATAATATTAGTGTAGAACAAGATGAATTATTGACATCATTAGAGAATGAGTTGATAATTTCTGAAGATGATCTGGTATTTTTAGCTGGTTCGTTAATAGAATCAGCTATAAATCCAGAATTTAAAGATATGGGGAATAAAGAATCTGATATAGATGTCTTTATTATAAAAAGAGATTTTAGCAATTTAATTGTCGATGAGAAGAAATCGTATTTTAAAAATGGTAAGATAACTATTTTTAGAAGATATGCTGGAATGGATTTTGATATTGAAATTTACTCTCAAGAAGCTATAGACAATCTAATTAAAAGCATCGAAAACATTTCAATTGACGAGTCCCAAAGAATTAGAAATTCATTTAAGTTACCAAATTCTTGGAGTATTAGGGATGTTAAGTCCATTGTTAATAGGATGAAAAACAGTATTGCAATACAAAACGTAGATTCATTCATCCATATATGTAATCAAATTGATATTGAAAAGTTCCTTAGCTATCAAAGAGTACTTTTAGTTAATGAAATTGATAATATACTTCCTGATATTTGGGGAAATTTAACTGAAACGATTTTTGAAGTATCTCTTTTTGTAACACGAAATATGTTCATTAAATTTATGGAACTATTTTTAGTAAACGAAGGAGAAACAGTAGATCGTGAGAAATGGGTTGTTTACAAGGCACTTGTGCTATCAAAAAAAAGTGAGAATTATGTCGAACTAAGCAGATGTTTTGAAAAATTGTTTTTAAGTGATGTAACTAAATTTTCGGTAGCAAAAGAAACTATTATTGAGTCGGTTAACTATGTAAATGATAAGATTATTGAAATGGAGATAGGAGAATAGAATGGCTGAAACAAATTTAAAAGAATACCAAAAAAATCCGAAATTCAGAATTAGAAAATTTAATGGGAGGATTTATATTTTTAATCGAGATAGAGCATTTGAAATTAACACAATGAGTTTAGAGATTTGGAAGAATATCGGCAAAGATATTACTTTAAGTAATCTTGTTGAAAAAATGTATGGAGAGAGTAATACGAATATTGAGAATAAGATAATGGAGTTTGTGGATTTTCTATGTATAAATGAATTAATTATTAGAGTAGATAGCTAACTTGTACTGGAAGTATAACAGAAAAAAGTAAGAATTTGGATACTCTTTACCATTGTTAACTTATATTGAAGTAAATTAAAGACTTACATATATAATAAGTTACTATAAATTTTATAGTGCTTAGTTATACATAAATTTATATAGATAAAGGATTGATTGTAAATATGAATAATAAAACTTTAAAAATTGGATTAATTGGATTTGGTCGTCATACTGAGCGTAGTATGTTTCCAAATATTATTGCGAATAATAACACTCAAATAGTTGCAATTGCTGATATAAATCCAGAACGTATAGAACTAGCTAAAAGTAAACTAAGTAATATTGCATATTTTGATGATGGCGAATCTTTATTAAATAGTAGTAAAGACTTGGGTCTTGATGCTGTATATATATCCATGACTCCAGAGTTACATGTTACATTCATGGAACAAGCTTTGGAGAATAATTTACATGTTCTTGTTGAAAAACCAGTAGCAGTTTATCCACAAGAACTAGATAAATCAATTTCACTATCGAAAGAAAAGGATTTGATTGTTGCGGTAGATACGAAATGGAGGTATACGAAGGCAAGTCGATTAGCTAAAGATCATCTTTTTAAGACACTTTCTTTAAAACCAGTAGTATTTAATTTGAACGTTACTTTTCCAACACTTCTCGATTCGAACCTTTGGGGGTTAAATGACTCATTAGAAATAACACTTTATGATATGTTCATACATGCATTTGATTATATGGAATTTTGGTTAGGAGATTATGAAGTAGTCAGTTCGTATCTCAAAAAACAACAAGATGGTAAAATATTTGTAACTTGTATATTAAAAAATAAATCTTCTTATGCAGTACTAAACTTAATTCAAGGTTCAGAGGAATATGTGACAAATTTTGATTGTACTTTAGAAGATGGATCAAAATTAACAATAAAAAATCTTACTGATATTAGTTATCTTCCTTCGACATCTTGGTTAGGTACTGAGGGAAGTTTACGTGATGAGTCTAAACTTGTTTGGAACCAAGGACGACTATACAGAGGATATGCTAGAGCAGGATACTCAGAGATTTGGAATGAATTTATAAATTGTATTATTGAAAATAAAAAAATGGAAACAAATTTAACAATCGCAAGAAAAGAGACTGAAGTAATTCGAAAAGTATTAAACGAAATTGTCGAATTATAGTACTTTACACAAATGGAGTATTTTTTGTATGAAAACAGTTTTAATAACGGGTGTTAATAAGGGATTTGGTCTTGCATTAACAAAAAAATTTCTTTATGAGGGGTGGAGAGTAATAGGCACAACTAGAAATCAAAATGAAGACCTAATGGAATTGAAGGACTATTATAAGGAAAAATTTGAAATTAGTTTTATGGATTTAGAGCGTGAAGAGTCCATAAGAACATTTATTGATAGTATTAAAGTTGATAAAATTGATGCTTTAATAAATAACGCTGCCACTTCAATGGGAGTTGGTCCAATTTATGATTTTAGTAGTGATACTAGTAGAATTTTTCAAATAAATGTTATTTCGTATATGCTTTTGGTATCTTTATTATTTAGAAAGCGGTTTTTGCAAAAAGAAGCTTCTATAGTGAATGTTACTTCAAATGCTGCTTTTAAACCATTGAACTATTTGGGGCTGTATTGTATTTCTAAATCAGCTTTTGAGTCATATACAAGGTCGTTAGCATTGGAGTTAAAAGAATATGGTATCAGAGTTAATAGTGTGGGAATTTCTGCGCAAACGGATTTATATTTAGAGCATGCAACTCAAAAAGCAGAACTTGGATATACAAAAACCATTGACAGAATAAAAAAGGGAGAACAACTTCCTGACCCCAAACTCTGTGTTGATGCTACTTACTTTCTGGCTTCGAATTCCAGTTTACATATTACAGGACAACACATAGAAAGTAATTCAATGGATATATGGCTATGAGAAGAAAAATTTTAACATATTCCAATAAAGTAGTGATAAAAGAAAAATCAATTTCAAAATATTTCAGTAAATCAGAAAGTTTTCAAAATGAATATTTGGCTAATCAGTATGTAGCACCCCTTGGTATATCACCAAGAATGATTGGATTTGACGATGTTAGTCTTAAAGTGGAATACGAGAAAATAAATGGCATTGAATTATCTAAAATGAAATCATTTATTTCAGAAAAAAAATTTATAAAGGAAATTGTCAAAATTTTTTCTTCTCTTTATACAATTTCTACCCCAGATAATGTAGGTTACCTTTTTGAAAACAATTTAAACAAGTTCGATGACTATGTAGAAAAAAAATTTTACAAGAGATTAAGGACTATTACAATTTTTGATGATATTCAGAAAAGTAATATTATAGAATATTTCGAGAAAAATAAATCCATACTAAAAGAACTTTCTGATTCAAAAAGAGTTTTTCTACACTATGATTTAAAACCATCAAATATTTTTGTTGTCAACGATGGGATTAGGATAATCGATTTTGATAAATCTAGTATTGGTTCTCCTTATATGGATTTATCTAAGTTTTATTGGAGAACATTGAATTTTAATGAACCAGCTATAAAAGAGATATTTAAAGAATTAGATATTTATCTTGATTTCGAAATTATAAATTTTTTCACTATTTTGCACATGCTAGGATCTCTATCTTTTTATAATACTTTACATGGTGAAATAAAAAAACAATTCCATAGATATGCTAAGGAATCTTACAAATTTATTACGATGACTATACGATAGTGGAGATGAATTATGGATAGAAATGATGTAATAAAAAATTATCTAGATAAAAAATTGATTGGAAACTTTAAAATATTAAAACACGAGTCTCTAAATAGTCACTATACTGGATTCAGTAAATATTATAGAACAGATGTATTTATCAAAATTTTTCCAGCGACTCAAAAAAAAAAATTTATAACTGAAAAGGCTATTTTATTTGGGAATAAACAACGTTATATTGATAGTTTTGAGTCATTGGGAACATACTTCTTAGTATTACAAGATTATTATTTGCAGGATATAGACCAGAAGCAACTTGATTCTCCAAGAATGATAATTAATATTGCAAATATTATCAAAAGATTCCACTTTCAAAATGTTGAGAGATTTATTGATTTCAAGAAGTCAGAGAGTAGTGATATATCTCAAAAAATTGAAAAAAGGATTTTAGAGATTGATAATAGCCCATATTTAGATGAAGTTGTAAGAATCTGGAAAGAGCTAAAAAAGTTAGAATATGATGCAAATCAAGAATATAATAATGGTAAATATAGAGTAATGACTCATGGGGATTTTTCAATAAGGAATATAAAACTCTTAGACAATAATCCGTATCTTATAGATTTTGAGCGTGTAAAGTTAGATTTTTATTTTTTAGATTTTATTAAATTTTTTTATATTGATTTAAATAATGATGATAATAGGGTTAATTTATTTCTTTCAAAATATTACAAAGAAACAGGATTCGAGCATATTTCAGATATATTAAAATATTTTTTGATATTTTATACCTCAATCGGTATTATTAAATATAACTTGTTTATTAAAGATACAAATTTTTTGGGAAGTGCTTTTCGTATGTTAAATGATGTTAACAGTTTTATTGAGAAGCAGGGAGTTCAATAGTATGATATTCCTGATTTTTCTAGTAACGTATGAGATTTTTATTTTGATTAAGTCAATTGTTGTTTTTCTTAAATATTGCAAAGATAGTGATATTTATATTTATGATCAAAGCTTAAAAAATTCACCAGTGATTTATGTAGTGATATGTTTTCACAAAGAATATTCTATTTTTCTAGATACTATTAAGTATTTTAATAAATTTATATCTGACAATATTAAAGTCTCTATTATTTGTGGTAGTCAAAAAGATTATAATTTTGCCCAAAAAAATATGAAAGAGTATAATAGTCAAATTTCTGTTATTTTAGATACTAGCCACGAAAGTACAAAAACTACAAAGTTGAATTATTTTTTAGATTCTATAGGTGAGTCTTCGGGAAGTTATTTAGCAGTTTACGATTTCGATTCTAGACCTCATCATAAAACATTTAATTGGGTTTTAAATGTTTTAAACAATAGTAAAAAGAAACATCAAGTTTTTCAACAGATACCATTAAGTATTTATCCAGTAAACAATAATATATTTGTAAAAAATTATTTTATCCAACATTTGAGAAGAAACTTAGCAATTGAAGGAAGGAATATTCTATTTAAAGAAGGAAATGTTCGCTATCTATCGGGGAGTGGAATGATAATAGAAACAGACCTATTGAAAAAGATTGGAGGGTTTCCAAAATTTTCAGATGATATTGAACTTGGAATTAGAATGATAAATTTGGGGATTAGAGAGACTATTATACCATTTTATACAATCAACAATATGGTACCAAATATAAAAAAACTAAAAGAACAACTATATAGAATTTTTTTTGGTTATTTTTCAAATATACGTTTGTTGTTTTCAGTTAAATTTCCTAACATTGTATACTTAATGCTAGATTTATTTAGAGATTTGTTCGTAATATTGTTTGCTACTTTGGGTATAGTCTGGTCAATTATTAGTAATAATTATCTGTGGTTAATTATATATTTGGCAGTAATGATTTTTGTTAATAGCCTATATTATATATTATCTAGAAAAATTCATCGAATTTCTACTCATAACGTTTTTTCAATAAAACAATTTGGTAAGATTTTTTTAGAAAATATACTATTAATACTATTTTATTATTCCATTAGGTCCATTTGTTTAATACAAGTACTTGTAAATAGAGGAAATATTGAAAATTTGTTTAAACAAAGTAGTGGAGAGGAGAAAGAATGAATTTTAGAATTTATGGTATTTGTATTGTGAGTGTAACAGCAAATGATTCAATTTTACGACAATTAAGTTATATCTCGGATCCGTATTTTAAAATGGATAACTCAAAAAATTGTGACGTAAACTTTTCCATAGAATCCTGTGAAAGAGCCGTTGTAAAAGATATTTTAAAAAAAACTACCAAAAAGTGGGGTTATAGTAATTGGGAATTTAAGGATAATATGTACTATATTTATGATGATTATTCTACATTTTCTTATTTTATTGTTAATTTGGAAAGTCGAAAAATTATCCATTATTCTAGTAACGCAGAAGTTCAAGCGTATGATTTATTTAGATTTATAAGAAATTTAGCTATAGGTGAACTTCAAGAAAAAGAATATCTTTGTCTTCATGGAGCAGCTTTAAATATTCGTAATGAGGGGATACTAATCACAGGAGATAAGTTTTCTGGAAAAACTACATTAATGATTGAATTGCTACTAAAAAATAAAGATGAAATTGAATTTATCACTAATGATGTAGGTATGTATAATTGTGAACAAAGTATTGGTTATGGAATACCGAAGTCGGTTTCCATACGATATATCACATCAAAAACATTAAATTTTGAATTAAGTTCTGAGTATAAATATGATTTGAATTTATATGAAAATAGTAATGGAATAAAGTGGGACTCAAAAAAGAGGGTTTCAGTGAGAGAATTTTCCTCTAATTTTAATTGTCAATTGTCTCCTAAAGGAGACATAAAGACAGTTGTATATTTAAAATATGGTGAAGAATTTAAAATTACTCAAATAGAAGATTTAAATAAGCGAAAAAAAATACTACAACGTCAAATTTTAAGAAATTCGGAAGAACAACTATATGGGGGAAGTTGTACCCCTGATGAGGATAGGAATTTGTTATTATTATCTCAAAGAATAAAAAATTTCTATGTTGTAGAGATGGATAAATTTTATCAGCAAAAAAGGGTTGCAGATGAATTAATAAAAATTTTGAATTGAAGATATTCACCAATACTACACGAACAGACCTTAAAGGGGGTGATTTTCTAAAAGTAAATAAAAGATTTGCTCTTACGATAATATCAATTCTTTGTAGAGCAACTGTAGATATAAAAGTGGAGGAGGTGAGAATAATGTCTGAAGTTAAAGTAGAACTACCTATGATTAAGGAAGTTGATTTACCTGCAGCTCTAATGTTGGAGAAAATGTAAAATATAAGTTATAGGCAATTTTGCTATGATTAGAGTATGGATGAAGATTCTAGTGTCTTCATCCTTTTTAGTACAGAATGATAAATTGTGAGGGGTTAATACTATTATGATATTAGATGTATTGAATTTTCTAGAAATTGAAAGATTGTGACTAAACAATTTAATTGATATCCTTTAAATAAATATTTCGTCTTAAAATATAGTATCCTCCAATATATATTCTGCCTTAATGATTATGAATGAACCGTACAAATCGAACAACTATCTAAACAGATAGTTGAGGTAAAATGAGGATTCTCGTTGAAACGTTCAGTGCTTAAAAGTAGAACGAAAGATGGTTTGAGATAGACTAAGATTAGTTTTACTTTATTTTTATTGGAATTTGGAGAAAAAATTGAATCAGTTACTAGTATTGCTGTGGGCAGGAATTATTTCCTTATCATTTAGGTATAAAGGTTTTATTTTTAATACATATGACTCATTATTGAAGTTCATTTTAAGGAGATTTAATCAAACTTTCTTGTTATTTGTTCCGCTATTTTTTTTAGATTCAGAAAATCTATTTAAATTTAAGTTTACTTGGATATATATGTCGATAAGTATTGGTATTCCTTTGTTTTATTGGGTTATGAACTTTACAAAAGTACAATTCTTGTTAGCTGATTTTGCTTATATCTCTGGTGAGATACCAACACACATATATATTATAAATTTTATTAATTCGTTATTTTTGATAATTGGAGAAGAATTATTTTTTAGATATACTGTTTATTACTTTTTTATAGGTAAGGGGTTTTTAGTTGTCCTATTCTTAAGTAATTTTTTATTCGTCCTATCACATCTTGTCAGCACTCCAAAAGGTTATTCAAGAAATGATATATTCAGGCAAATTTTTTTTTCAACGGTGTGTTGTTACTTATTGTTTAAGACAAATAATATAGTTTATGCTATTTTAACTCATTTCATTTTCAATTTACCTTTTGTATTAGTATCAATAAGACGAGTAATTTTTAATTGTGTCAATACAGATGATAATTATCAATAATTTAAAGGAGAGCTAGTATGGTAATTAATATAAAAAATCTAAAGAGAAGTTTTTTGGTTAGAGAAACAAGAGAAAATTTCGAAGCTTTGAAAGGGATTTCTTTTTCAATAAATAGAGGAGAGGTATTTGGATTACTTGGGCCGAATGGTGCAGGCAAGTCGACTACAATAAAAATTCTTTCAACAATGCTTCTTCCTACATCAGGTGAAGTAGAAATATCCGGATTCGATATCTATAAAGATGAGCAACAAATTCGTGAGAGAATAAATTTCATTTTTGGAGGAGAAAGAAGTTTATATTTTAGACTTTCTGCTGAGGATAATTTGTTTTATTTTGCGGATTTATATAAGATACCTCGGAAGAAGCAACTGATTTTGATTCCAGATTTACTTAAACAGGTTGGGCTGAATAGTGTTGCAAAACGTAGAGTAGAGACATTCTCAAAAGGTATGAAGCAACGTCTTCAGATTGCTAGAGCATTGTTAAATGATCCTGAGATAATTTTTTTAGATGAACCGAGTATTGGTCTTGATCCAGTAGGAGCACTTGAGTTGAGAAACATCATAAAAGAGTTGGCTAAAAATGGGAAAACAATTCTTTTAACAACCCATTATATGGCTGAAGCTGAGGAACTTTGTGATAGAATTGCAATCATTAATCAAGGCAAAATTGTAACCTGTGGTACATTACCAGAAATTGCATCATTAATTTCAGATGAAGATAGAACAAAAATTCTTCAAGATAAAGTGAAAGAACAAAAAGAAATAGATGTAACACTGGAAGATATTTATTTGCATTTAGTGAGGTAGTCGGAAGTATGAAAGTTATTTTTGCTAGTGCTATTGTACACATGAAGCAAGCAGTAGCTAGAAGTACGTTTCGCTATTGTCTATTTTTTAATCCTCTGTGTAATGCTATTCTCTTAGGGTTAATGTATAGTAATAAATCCAATCAAGAATTTACTTTATATGCTATTTTAGGAACCTCTCTATCTTCATTTTGGACTATTATCTGTTTTTCGTCAGCTGCGGACATAAACAGAGAAAAGTATTTAGGGACATTACCTATTTTATTCACATCACCGTCAGGTTTTAAAAAGATTATTTTTGGCAAACTACTTGGTAATAGTCTTTGGGGAGTAGCAGCATTTCTGTTGAATGTAATATTTGTGACGATATTATTTGGTCGCATAATGGCTGTTAAGAGTTTTAGCTTATTAGTAATTGTGATTGTCTTAGCAGTATTGACCTTCGTTAGTATAGGAATGCTGATGTGTTCAGCATTTACCTTATCAAGAAGTGCACGTTTGTTAATGAACGTAATAGAGTATCCGTTACTTTTGATAACAGGAATGGTATTCCCTATAGATTTTATGAACCAATATATAAAGTGGGTTTCATATATTTTATCTCCAACATGGGTAATGGAAGGATTTGAACTTGCTGTATACGGTGGAAATTCAAAAGAGATATTTATTGTTATATCAATTCTCTCCTTTTTAACTGTATTTTATTTTATAATTGCTCACTTTGCCTTTGTCAGTGTAGAGAAAAAAAGTAGAATTGATGCAACTTTGGAGGTGTATTAGATGGAAAGTATTTTAAGATTTTTCAGAAGGATCATCTTTTCTTATAAACAATCCTCAATGATGTCGGATTGGAAAACTTATATGATGTTTGACCTAATTCCTCCAATTTCACAAACATTGCTTTTCTCTCTGATTGCCGGATACATTTACGGAACTGATTATATTCAAAAATGGATGATTGGAAATGCGATACTAATAACATCTTTTGGAGCCTTGTTTGGTGTTGGTACACAACTGATGGATGAAAAATATAATGGGACATTGAGTTTTCTAATTGCTTCAAAAACTAAGTTAAGCTCGATACTATTTTCTAGTGCAATTAGCACAATGGTTACTAGTATGATTTCTGTAACTATAGGCGTGGTATTAGTGAGTTTTATTTTGAGAATTAATTGGAATATAGAAATGATTTCTTCGTTTATTGGTGTCCTTTTCCTATCTTCTTTCGTTGCAATGAGTTTTGGATATATTTTTTCATGCTTTATTTTAATAACAAGTGAAACAAATCTTATATTGAATTTAGTCAGTCGATTGTTGTTGATTTTTACTGGAGCTAATTTTCCAGTTAGTAAATTGCCTAATATTTTCCAGTGGTTTTCTAAAATGTTACCTTTGACAAGGTCTATTCAGATTGCTCAAGGTTTAATTGAAGGAAATAGTCTTTTAGAATATAACAAACTAATTTATGAAGAGTTAACCTTAGGTTTTTCTTTCATTCTAGTAGCATCTATTCTTTTAAAATATATGGAAAGACAGTCACGTACCTCTGGGAAACTAGAGTTTACATAACTTTAATTTTTTTACGAATAGTATACTTTGGGGATTAGAAATATATTTTTCATTCTTTGTAGTAATTGAACAAGAGGGTATGAGTGCTTTGGGTATCATTTACAATTGAAATGATATTATAGAATTCATAGTTGTTATATATTTTATATATAGTGATTTGAAAAAAATCCTAAAAATGCTCAAAATGAAGACTCTATAATTTCTGTAGTGCTTAAGATTACTGTAGAGATTATAGAGCTTTTTAGTGTTCACAAAAAGTGCATAAAAACTATAATGAAGAGCGTTCAAACCATCATTAAGAAGAACTTATGAAACTTATTAAGAATAGCACAGAAATGATTGAGATTAAAGACCCCAAAAAACATTATTTTACTTGTTTTTGAAAGTATGTTTGTCAACTGTGGAGGGTGAAGAAATGTTAACCAGAAAAAAGACAAAAAAACTAGGGCAATGGCCCTAGTTGTAAAGGAGGTTTGTTCACATCTAGGTTTATAGGAGATTATGATGTGAACTGGATTGATTAGGAGTCTCTGTTTCTGTTAGGAGGATTAGAGACTGAAAGGATTAATTTTCGAGTGTAGCTTCATCGAACTACAAGATAATTATATCAATTTATGAGATAGGACACAATGGACTTAGGGGGTGTCACATCTCTTGTTATTAGAGAATTGACTAACAGTTATCTTTTGGATTATGATAGATATATGAATTGTTGTACATCATTTTTTTGAAAGGAAAGTTTTATGAAGGATACTATTACAACTGTTACTGCCTTAATTTCTACAATTACTTCTTTTTGTGCTCTATACATGTCATTGAGAAACACTAATCAATTGTTACACAATAGCTCTGGGTGGAGATCAAAGCTTTTTGATGCTGCTTCTAAACGTGAAATAGGAATGGAAGAAATCAATCTTTTACGGACTTCACTAAGATATCAAAAGATCCAAAATACTAAAGAAGGAACCTTTAACTGGTTCTCGAATGAATCTATTGAATTCTGTGATAGACTAATTTCAAAAGATATCAAAAAAGATACAAGATTCTCCTTATCCTTTGAGGAACAAGAGGTTACACGATTGATAATACGGTGTTTACTAAGAAATGATCAAAAGTTTAGTGAGAAATATTTTGTTTCGAAAAAATTTTCAAATCATTTCGTAAAACAGCCATTAATCATAGAAACTACAAAGACTATAAGAGATTACGGTTTTTTTAAGATTAGTGAGTCTAGTAAAGGTGATAATGATAGAACCAATGTAGAAAATTTGCCGGAAAAATCAAAGGTAGGGTTCGTCGTTGATACTATACTTTATCTTATTTCTGTTATCATAATTTATTTATATTGTGTGTCAACAAGTAGTCCATATATTCAAAATTTTCTAAGGTTAAAGAAATGGGAAACATCCAGTATTGTAATGTTGATAACAATTGGTGGTATTTTTGTAATAATCCCTATTGTAATTAATCATCGACTAAAGAAATGGAACAAAGAACTAAAAGTTTTAAAAAAAATATATGATTGGGTTGATTTCATCTTGTCTACATTTTTTTATAGTTTACTTTCATTGGTGATATTAGCTCTTGCCCTTCCTAACACCAGTTCTACTGACGCTAGTACCATTAGAACTCTAAAAATAAATAAAGTTCATAATAAAGATATTGTTGAAAAATATAGAATTTACGTTAAAGATGCAAAAAAAGATGCAAATGTTGAACGTATCGATAAAATTCTTAACGAAGTTGGGAAAGATGAAAAAAACGAAGATAAGAAAAATGAAGAAATCATAAACGCTCTAGAAAATAACGGTGTACCGGATGCTAAATGGATTAAAAGAATTCAAAAATGGTCTCAATTTATTCTGTTCATTTTAACACCATCTAAGATTTGGTTTTCGATACAGAAATTTTTCAATGATAAAAACCTAAATAAAAAGAAAGTAGGGAACTAAAATCATATCTTTTGTTCTAATACTTCTTAGGGGTTATATTAAAGTAGGGATATTATAAGAGTGTAGTAATGATTAATTGTAGACAATCATATCAATAACCTATTATTTTTTTATTGTTGTTTCATGGTTCTTGAAAGAGGTAGAAGTATGAATTATGTTGCTAGAATTAACTTAAAAACTGATACACCTTATCGTGAAGAATTAATTGATTTTTGTTTAAAAGGAGAACAACAGTATTTGGCTATTGGTTGGAGTCGAATATATGGTGAGGGAGAAGTATTAACTTATTCTGAATTTTATGAACGACTTCGTCAAGAGCCTGGTCGATTAAATACTGTGCTGAATATCTTTAAGGATACACATGAAGATAATTTGTTTTGGACACGTGATTTAGATGGTAATTATTGGATATGTAGAGCTAAAGGTGAGGTACTTACAAGGTGTGACAAAAGATTAGACATAGGAGCACTTTTACCGATAGATGCTTATAATTTCGGTATGCAAGTGCCAGGACAAATTAAGGCAGCATTTAACAGAGCTAATGCTGGAACGGCTCAGAAAATTTATGATGCTATTATAGTTGAGTACTCAAAAGCTATTTATAATAAACTATCTCAAACGAATCACTACGATGTTGCTCGTTTAGAAGGTAGTTTATTGGATAACCTGCCTGATTTTGATTTGGAAGAGCTAGTGATTTCCTATATACAGGTAAAATATGACTATTATGTTCTTTCGAATTCTATTGCAAGCAAATCGACGACTATAAAAGTAGAATGCGAGTTTTTATCTAGAGATCTTAAACGGGTGAGAAAGGCAGTTGTTCAAGTAAAGGGTAGAAAAGCCGAAGCACTCGATGCATTACAATTTGCTGATTTTACCCAGAATGGTTATGAAGTGTTCCTCTTTGCACCAGAAGTATTGAATGCTGATAAGGTGGATAATATTGTTGTTATTACACCAAGTGAATTGATTAACTTTTACGAGAATTATAAAGCAATACTTCCAGACTCCATCACACAGTGGGAGAATTTATACTAATCTAGTTTACTATTGGAATGGGAAAATTGGCTCTGTAACGTTGAGGCCTTAAATACAACAAGTGAATGAGAAGGCATCATAAGAGGTGTCTTCGATATATGAGAGACTAGGTCTATATGGCAAATTAGCCAGAGGATGTTCTCGGAGAAAGGAGTAGGAGAGTGTATACTTTAGAGATCCCTTTGAATACCAAAGGTTATGCTGATTTTCTAGCCAAACGTTTTAAATATGGCTACAAGTTAAAACGAGCCGTAACAAATTGGATCAACTGTCAAGAGCATCGCCGTGTTAGCTCAGAGGAATATAAGTCTTTGTCTATACGTACTAAAGAGCTAGCAGAGTTAAAGGAAGCCATATCTAAAGAGAAAAACAAGACAAAAAAACTCTCTATGAAGGAAACTCATAAGGAGCTTTCGGCGACACTTAAAGCTGATTGGATAGCCTTAAATGATAATTTTGGTCTTAATAGTGGTAAATTCATCCGATATAAAGAATTAGGACAAGCAACTGCCATGTATAAAAGGTATGCAGAAGAAGGGATAATCCACTGGTCTAATATGGAAATTATTGCTCAGACAGTTAAAGGAGCATATCTTCAGCGTCGAAAACAAGGAGAAAGTAACAACCATGTATCAATTGGTCGTTTAATGGATTTTACGACTTTATGGTACCGTAAATGCAATAACAACGTGACTGATGAAGGGGTATTCTTTGAGACTGGGAAAGGCAGAAACGACAAGCTGTTTATCCCTTTTGCTTTTCGCCGAGAACAAGAGATTAAGGTTGCCTATGCACTAGAATTCCAAAAATTAGCGTTATATGCTATTAAGCGAACTCTTGTTAAGGGAAATATTTGGAAATACAGTATCTTATTAGTATTTGATGGTGTTCCTTATGGATTGGACCATGAGCTACCAAATAAAGGAAACGTGGAAATCAAGTTATCTGTAGAGCAGATGGCGATTACAGCTGCGCGTGATAATGAGACTATTGTTTATGATCTCTCCAATGATTTTGGGTATAGTAAACGGTTGGCGGAGTTGGATAGAGCTATAGAAAGTAAGCGTAGAGCCTTAAACCCAGACAACTACGATGAAAATGGTGTTACGAAAAAAGGGAAGAGAGTATGGGTGCAGGACTCAGCCTATAAGAAACTTCTAGACCAAAAGCATTATATCTGGCATAAGGTAAAAAAAGCACGAAAGAACCGTTTTGGACGGATTGCTAATCAGATCTTGATGTTGGGTGATACCTTTACTCTTTATCAAGAGGACTTCAAATCCTTGCAATCCCGTAAGGATTATAACCCAGAAGAGATGTCTTGGTTTGACCAGCGTAAACAAAAAGGCTTTGAAATTATGTTTAATGCTCCATATGAATTTGTGGCTATTTTAGAGAATAAACTCTCTTTCAAAGACCTTAAACTGAACAAGATTAAACATAAGAAAAAGTGATATCGAGTTCATTGCTTGATTTCTTGCCTCAAATGATAAATATGTTATAATGACTAAAAGGTTTATTTAGGAACCTTCAAGGTAATTATGAATAACCTTGTAAATACCAGATAGCCTAACCGGAAGCCAAGGCAAGAAGGTCGGGAGCTGGTCCATGTCGAGGTTTTGTTACTGTTCTATTTGACATGGTACTAAAACTTAGAGGAAGGTTAACCTTTAAAGTACATGGTTTTGTTACTGTTCTATTTGATATGGGACTAAAGCATAAAATGTATATCATGCACCTTTTAGGTGTTTTTTTATTTTACTGTAAGTCACCTTTAATCTAAAGTTGCTATTTTTTCATGCGTTTGCTATACTAAAGACATAAATATTATTTATATCTATTTCACCACCTCAAACGGTGAACTCATAGTCACGTGACTTGAGAAAAGAGGAAACATGGAGGAGGAGATGCGATTACTGGTTCTGTCCCAGTGACATGCATACCATGTTTAAAGGGCTAAAAGGGAGCGTACTCGCTTTTAGCTATCAGTTAAGCCATCAGACAGAAGAAGGGGCTTAACGCTTATAACAGGTACGAGATAATTTTGCCTTTACTTACTTTGAAAGGCTACAACAAACGTTATTAGCAAGTAAGCATAACGAGAAGTTTATCCTATGGTTTGCCATAGGCACGCGCATCCTTGTTTTTTGAGACAAGGCTTGCCGGCTTCTTTGTTATGCTTTTTTTGTTTTGAGTTTGGGTAGACGGACAAAAAAGGAAGGCGACATCTCGATGTTTAGAGGCGAGGAACAGGTGTTCCCAAGTCTAAATAGTCGTCATGCGGAGGAAAGGCTACGAACAGGTGTTCGAGGCTTTCCAAGGTAACTTTACAACAACATTTTAAAAGGAGAAAGACAATGAGAAATTCTTTCAAAACTAGCTCTACTTACAGAGCAGCACGCAAACAACAGAAAACCCCAAATCGTAAAACATTTTACGATGAAATGAATTATATGATCAGTCCTAGTGAATGGGCTGATGGTGTAATTAGTGGTTTTATAGACCCTAAGACCTCTTGGTCAAATGATCATGTTAAAGGAAAACTTAAGAGAGTTTCCCCACGTAGTCATTGGACTAAGAAGGGATATAGGGAGTACCTAGGTAAATCAAGGTATGTTTCTCAGCAAGAGCCTGAAGCGGAAATTGTTGAGATGGAAATTGAATTAGTGTTCTAGAGCTTTTTAGAAAAAGGAGAAAAACATGGCAAAATTTGTTGAAATTTCAACTGAAGGTATTTTTTCAAGAACCTTCAGAAACGAAAAAGGAAATACCGACTTATGTAATCCCACTGGAAGGGAATTACGTGAGTCTCAAGACCCAGCAGATTGGTGGGTAGAGTATGAGGACACTTTAGGTGGTCTTCATTACGGTCGTTAAACAATAACAAAGGAGAAAATTATGATTAACAAAGTTATTTTAACAGGGCGTTTGGTAGCAGATGTTGAGCTTCGCTACACACCTTCGAACAAGGCGGTGGCGACTGCTCGTATCGCTTGCCCTCGTGATTTCAAAAATCAAAATGGGGAGCGAGAAAGCGACTTTTTCCCACTAGTTATTTGGGGGAAGCAGGGAGAGAATTTCTCAAACTGGATCAAGAAGGGGTATCTTGTGACCGTTGAAGGACGGTTGCAAACTCGTTCTTATGAAAACCAACAAGGCCAAAAGGTCTATGTGACCGAGGTTAATGTGTCAAACTTTGACAACTTACAGCCTCGTGACCATAGTAATACTTCTTCGCAAAGTCCAGATTTTGCACCTGCAGAAGGGGGCTTTCCTGGAGGCGGAGAACCTCTAGATGATTCTATGTTTGAGAATATTCCTTTCTAGTACATAGTTCGAGGTTTTAAGAAGAAAGTAGAGAGTTCAGTCATACTGAGCTCTTTTTGTTTTGGAAGGAGAAAGAATGATAAAAGAAGTAGAGATACTTCCTCCATTGACAGAGGAGAATTACTACCAAGATAGGTATTATATGTCCACTTCTCGTCTGAAGGAGTACATTAAATGTCCCTTAAGACAACAAGTTGTTGACTTAGGCTTTTGGCCTGAGAAGACAGAGACTGAAAGCCTACTTGTTGGTAATTACGTCCATTCTTATTTTGAGACTAAAGAAGCTCATGAAGCTTTCTTGGAAATGAATCGAGATAAGATCATAAGTCAACGAGGAAAAACTGCTGGCCAGGTAAAAGCCTCTTTCAAACAAGCAGATAAGATGATTGCTGCTTTAGAAAAAGAGGAGCTTTTTAATCGTTTGTATCATGGTACAGATGATGAAATGGTGGAGAAAGAACGGATTATCACTGGTACGCTAGAAGGGATTCCCTTCAAGTGCAAAATTGATAGTCTGAATCTTTCAGGTGGTTATTTCATAGACTTGAAAACGATGGAGAGTCTTCAGTCGGAAAAATATTCGACGACACTTCATCGTTATACGAAGTCTCTTCTCTATAATATTGTAGAGTATCAGTATACGCTACAAATGTACGTATATCAGGAGTTGCTGAAGCAAACCTACGGTTATGAGTTTACACCTTATATTATGGCAGTTTCAAAGGAACCTGTTCCCGATAAGGAGTTAATTCTAATCGATGATACTATTATCGAAATGGGGAGAGACATCTTCTATGAGCATGTTGAAGTACTTAAAGATGCTTTAGCACATAAGTCTGTCGAAGGATGTGGGCACTGTGATTACTGTTTAACGAATAAGTCGTTAGTAACAGCAAAAACGGTGGCAGAATTTTTACAACAATAAATAGAGAAAGTGGTCTAAAGGCCACTTTTTATGATAAAGGAGAAAAACAAATGACTGAAACTATGTTGAACACACCAAATGAGAAAACCTTAGTAGCTGAACTTATTGAAGCTAAAGTAGCTTTAGCTAAGGCGGAAATGCAGTTAGAATGGCAAAAGGCTGAACAAGTTAAAAAAGACGAGCCGGAAGTTATGGCTCCATTGTTTGAGGCTTTGGCCAAGGCTCAAGCTGAGTTTGAGTCGGTAACTGCGACAAGTAGAGTCACGTTTAAGAACGTGGACTTTAAGTTCGCCCCTCTCTCAGAGATTTTAGGGGCTGTACGTCCAGCTCTTAATAAGTACGGTTTAACATTGACGCAACAAACCAAACATATTCCGTTTGGTAATGCCAATGGGATCAAAGTCGTGACAACATTACTACATGAAAGTGGTGTCTCTTACGACATTGAGTCTGTTCCTGTATTCTATAATGTCAATGACATTAAGAACCTAGGAGCTCAGGTGACCTATCTGAGACGCTACGAGGTCAAAACACTTCTTGGCATTGAGGCTGATAGCGAAGAACTAGATATGGACAATGTGCCTAATCATTCGCAATCAACTCAACATACTGGTAATTATGATAGTAACCATAATTATCAGTCAAAAGCCCAAGCGAAAACACCTCGTAAGCCAACAGGTGCCCGCTATGGAAAGGCTGCTCAGTCAGCGTCGCTTACTACTTCTTTGAGTAGCAGTGAACAGACATCACTTAGTGAGGTGACATCAGATAACAAAGTGGCAAGTGACAGTGTATCACAAGCAACTAGCGAGTCTGAAGTAGCTCCACAAAAGAGTGAAACAGCTACAAAAGGGATAAAAGCTGCTTGTAACGATGATCAACTGATTCAAATGATTGCTCGTGGTGAAGAAGCTGCATTATCTCTTGGAGCAACAGAAAGCCAGTTGCTTGAGTGGTCTCAGCTAGGAGAAAGCCAAGGGTTGACTGTTCAACTCAAAGCTTTATCTGATTTTGTTGCAAAACAACGTCAGCAGGCACAACAACAATAGTAGTAGAACAAAAAGTGGTCAGACTTTATTACGGCAACAAAATAAGAGAAATGTTAATTAGAGGTGTTTACCTGATTGGCATTAATTGAACATTTTCCAGAGGGTAGAACTATCCCTGGGTGAGAAAGAGTATGCTATAATAGGAAGAGAATTATACAACATGATATTATAAGGACGAAGGTAGGAATGGATATGCAAAATATTAATGATCTTTTTGAAGCATATATAGCAGAAGAGGACCCTATTAAGAAGGAGTTTTTGCTAAATATGTACAACCATGCTTTGCAACAGAAACAAAAAGAGGTGATTAGTCGTGACTTTGTCAGATAAACAATCACCAGTACTTTAAATTTTTTCCATTCAAACCGAACATATGTCGAACAACAAGTTTGGTACACTTTCTTTAAATAGACACTTCCAGAGCTGTTGGTTATTCGGGTTGTGGCCATTCTAGGCTATTTTTCCTATGCAACTTGCTTCGCAACAAATTGGTTTTTAAACTATTAGTTGCCGTAGTATTTCTAATCCCTATTCTTTTGATAGAAGGGATTCAACACTTCTTTCGTAGTTGAACAAAGGAAGGAGACGTCTATTATTAATATACTGTGTTTTTTAGAGGGTGCCCACAAGCCAAAAAAACATAGGCAATGTATGGCTAAAGTGTGTACTTATCTAAAGAACGATGGGCATAAGGTTCGAGTAGGGTATGTTTCACTAGCGGGTCTTGAAGCTTTGGATAACAGAGGTGTCAATTCAATGAGTGAAGCCGTTCCCGGAAAAAGAGTCTGGTTAATCGTTTATGATGAAAATCGTCCCTGTAAGTCCTATACAAATGAAGATATTCATTACTATAAGGAATTTGTGGATTTGTTTTCGTCACGTCTGAAACGTAGACTTTATTACGAAGCTATGCTTAACGAACTGATAGCCCTCAAAACAAGAACAGAAAAATGGTCCTAAGGGCCATTTTTTGTTTTATAAAGGAGAAAAAACAATGACAAAAAGAGAAAAAGCCTTGTGGTTACACGAGCACTACAAGAACTACTCCCTTAAATGGTACCTAGAGAATGATGCCAGATTAAATGCGATGTTTAGGAAAGTTTATCATCGCTATATGACTGACCTCAATGCACGCGCTTCGAAAGCGCAATTGTCTCATATTGAGGACCTGGGCAGACGTATGAGAGAAGTATACGAAGATGTCTACGGTACTAATTTTGATAGCGATTGTCGCTTAGACCGTGCAGAGACGAATCGAAAGGTGCAAGCTATCCGTTCTATGTGGGTAGTAGCGCCAGCCTAGGAGGAGGTAGTTATGGATAGAATTATGATTTTGACCAATACGCTACCTGAAGAAAGTAACATTTCGGTTATCTATAAGGGTGACGTTGCTGTTGTAGTTGCAAGAGATAACCAGGAGCGTTTGCTTTTTAAAGTAACCACAACCGCAGCAGTCGCTATGCAACTGCAGGAAAAATGGCTTGTGGTTTAACAGGTAAAGGAGAAAAACAATGACAGAAACAATTACTAGGAGACAAGTTAGACATCCTAAAGACTTTGGTGATAGAGAGCTATTCAAAAGGGCTTTCACTCACTGGATTCCTTCAGAAAAGGTCGATGCCTTGTATTCTGAATTGCAAGGAGATTTTAAGAAGGTCTTTAAGAAGGTCTGTGAGTTAAGTATCGAGGAGTTAAAACATTATGGATTAACTCAGAGAGATGCTATTGCCTTTCTTTCAATGCTTGAACTTTTCAAACGTTCAGAAGGTGAGGAAGAAAAGCCAACTTGTGTCACTGGGACAGGATATTTTGCTCAAAGTATCCAAAAAGCCTATGGACATAAGAAGCAAGAGCATCTTGTAGTGTGGTACTTAGACGTGCATTGTAACGTTATCGAGGAGCGAGTAGTTTTCATCGGTAGCGTTCATCGTAGTATGGCGTGTCCAAGAGAGATTTTTCACTATGCAGTGAAGAATTTAGCTCGCTACGTGCTGGTAGCTCATAACCATCCCTCTGGAAGTGTATATCCTTCCAGTAATGATATTAATGTTACTGAGGCCCTTGAGGATGCTGCAAAGCTCTTTGAAATGGAGGTCTTAGACCATGTTATCGTAACGAAGGATAATTACTATTCTTTTAGAGATAACGGAAGAATGCGTTGTTTCTAGGAAAGGAGAAAAAGAATGGGAAACATTTCTGAAGCCTTTGGCAAGGTTACTATTTCTGCACCAACATTTCAAGACATTGAGGTCTTAGTAGCGACGCATCAGGTAATTACTGAAAAAGCCTGGACACCAACGGTGCTACAAGATTCCCCAAGTAAAGTGATCTGTACATTAACTGAAGAAGGCCTTGTCTCAGTGACACTTCCTTTTACAGCTTATGGTAACTGGAATATTCGAAAGAATGTCGATAACTTTTTGCCTTACATCTTAAAGCAAGATAGCACTCTTAGTGATATCCCAATGTCTGCCACATTTGATTATGTAGATGCAGAGTCTGGCGTAAACTTTATTTATAAAGCAACCGTTATGACTCGCAATGTCCCAGGTAAAGGGGTAACCACTAAACTCTTAACAGATGAAGACCTCGGAGATTACTCAGAGTCTTATCTAAAAGAGCTAGAGGAAGTCTATGACCAAGAGCTTGCTTTAGGCCGACTCTCTATCTAAAAATGGTGTTATAATAGGTATAAAGAAAAAGATGTAGCGAGGAGACAAAGCATGAAAGAAACCTTCTTTTGGACCTTTAGTTCAGATGCGATTTCGACCTTATTTGATTTGACGTCAGAAGGTTTTGAAGTTGATTGGACGGTAAGGAGTTCATCTGATGCTATGACCAGTGGTTTTGTGATTCAAGGGGAGATTTCTGGAATGATTGAGTTCACTCCAGAACCTAGAGATGCTTACACCTTTGTTCATAAGTTAGAGGTTCGTATGGACAAGAAAAACCAGGGGATAGCAGGGCTTTTGTTAGCACATGTTGCCCAAGATGCTTTCAATCGTGGTTTTGAGGGCTTCATGATGTGTCTTTCAAAGACTGCTCTTTTAGATTACTACGTACGTCGCTACGGTTGCAGTCGTATTGCAAACACAAACCGTGTGATGTTTCATACGGCAGCATGCCAGTTGCTCATTGACCGATTTTTGAAGGGAGGCGAAAGCCAACCATGAGGATAGTTGAACAATTTAAGGCAGACTGGAAGTCTTCAGGTTTACCGAATAAACCTTACAAGACACCAGAGGAGATTGAAATGATTAAGAATGGCAATCTTGTCTGGGCTGCGCGTGTTGAAGAAAAATTGGGGCGTGAGTTAAGCCCACGAGAACTTGATGAGATGCAGTGGTGAGTTACTGCTATAAATAGTGTATCGTGCAAGATACATCGCATATTTGATACATAAGAGAAAGAGGAAGGTATTAGCCCTAGGCTATACCTTCCTCTTTTTCTATGGAGGAGAAAAAACAATGACAACATTATCAACAAATTTACTAGGAAGAAAACTGTTTGAACGTATTTCCTCTGATAAAGAGGTTAATGGTTCATTTTCAGGAATGACCTTGCATCAGTTTTTGAATAAGACTGGGAATAGCCATCTTTTTATCAAGAAGGATGGAATGGTTGCTATCAACACTTTGTTAGAACAAAGTGGGTTAATGCCTATTTCTTGTGATGAGGCGTTGGTGGCAATGGAAGACTTAAAGATGACTAGTTTAAGGTCACAATTTGGGTTCTTCATTAAACCAACCCAATATAAACGCCAAAATCCAGAAGTTTTGGTGCGTTTGGGAAACAATCGTAAGGTTGTATTCCATCGCTATTACTTTGGTAATGGCTATATGGCTAACCTGGTCTATCAGGTAGAAGATGATCAAATTGAGTTCTGCCAGTCTTCTGTCTTTAAGAGCTGGGATAATGGTGAGTATCATATTACTTACGATACGCCAGTAACAGAAGATGTTGAAGACATCAACACACGCAAGGAGTTGCTTTCTTTCTTACGTCGTGTCGAGGAACTTCCTTTTATTAAGTAAGGAAGTTATTGAAATTGAGTTTGTAAAATAAAAAGGAGAAAAACAATGACTAAAAAAATCTATGTATACAAAAATAAAAAAGCACAAGAGGTCTTTGCAGATCTTTTTGCCAAAGGCCTTCTTGAAGGCGTTACAACATTCCCTAGGATTGATAACGCTCAATCCTATTCATTCTTGGGACTCTCTTGTCTTTATCTCAAGAGAATTCTGGAAATGAAGCAACGTAGGGTTCAAACCCTATTCGTTGAGGGAAAACCCGAACCAGCACTTGCTTCAGCATTGTTACAAGCACGTGCTATGGGGTTGAATGTTGTCATTAAATTGAAGACAACTGAGAGTAATAGGGAGACTCAAGAAGAGCTCAAAGAGCTTGGTCTTGACAATGTTGTAATGGCGTAAGAAGGAGAAAAACAATGACAGGAATCACTCAAGGAATTTACTACATTGAAAAGGTTCAACAATATAATAGTAATATTGTTGGCTTTCCGTCAGACCTAATCAATGACCGAATTGCGTCGATTATTGATAGCAAAAAGGTGGATATGCAACAAAGTTTGCGACTTCTACCAGTTAAGAACGTGGTTTTGAATCGAGAGGGGGTATCTAACCTTCCTCCGATTGAGATCCCATTTGAATCTTCACTTTATTATGAAGTTGAAGAAATCAATCCAGGTCTATCTAAGTTGATTATTAAGACAGAGCATGCAGAAGCCTTTCAAGAAGCTGATATACGCATGTTGGAAACTCGCTTAACTATGTTACAGCGAGCGAAAGAATGTGGAAATTTTACGACAAGTAATTTTCCAAGTCGTTTTCCAGAGGAAGCAAGAGACGATTTAAGTCAGTTAGATCTTCTAGCTTGGGGAACAAAAGATATGCCAACCTATCTTTTCTGTCTGATGGAATCAGCATTAGACAGTTACTGGGGATTTTATTCCTTGAGAGACCTAATTGAGGATGCTAACGCTACCCTTCAGCAAGGATATGAGAAAGCTGTTTACTGGTTCTATAGTGGAGTTAAAGGTCAATATGAATATTGAAGGAGAAAGATAATGACTAAACATAGTTATACAGCAACATTTAAGCGTAAAGACGAAACAGTCTTTACAAAAAGGTTTCTAGCTTCAGATTTGTTTGAAGCTGATGAGCATGCACTACAGTATGCGACTAAGCGAGACATTCTCTATCTCGACTTAGGGCCTGCAGTTCAGTAGAAAGGTAAGCTACGTATTTTATACGTGGCTTTTTTAAAAGGGTTATACGGTCTACTGGTTTTTATTGCTTGCCAAAAACTCGTGCTCTGGTGGCATCCTTAGTGAAGGAATTAAACCCGAAATAGTTGATAAAAAAGAAATAAAATGCTAACATTTAATAAAAGTGTTAGCATTTTATTTCTTACGAAAGGATAGTGCTATTATGAATAATATTGAAATGATTATGGCTTCTTTTCAACAACATCAAGGATTTTTGACCTTTCAACAAGTACTTGAAGAGAAATTACCTTACAAAATATTGCTGAGAATGATTGATGAGGGACAAGTAGAGATTGAAGGAAAGGGGTTATATCGCCTCCCTGATACTTATCTGGACGAATGGTTTGTGGCGCAGCAACGTTTTTCAAAAGGAATTTTTTCTTTAGAAACAGCTCTTTGGTTACATGGATTATCACTAACAGTTCCCTTTGAGATGACCATGAGCTTCCCTTATGGAACCAATACAAAAAATGTTAAATCAGAAGGTATACGTCCGATAGTTCTTCGTTCTTATTATGATGAGGGAATTATTGAGCTTGAGCGACAAGTGGGGCAGAAGATTAAGGTATACGAGCCGGAGAGGGTTTTAGCAGAGTGTTTAAGACCAGTTTATCAAGTTGATGTTCAAGTTATAGCTCCTGCATTTAAGATGTATTTTCAAAATCACAAAGTTAACTCTTCAAAACTGTTTCACTATGCACAGTTATTCAAGGTGACTAATAAGTTGCAATCTTACATAGAGGTATTAGCCTAATGTTTTCCAATGCAAATAGCTTGAAGTCAAAGATTATGAATATGGCTATAGATTTTGATGTATTGCGTAAAGCTCTGGGCAATACTGTAGAAAAACGAGGTAGTAAAGAGGCTATTGATATTTGGGAGAGTCAGCTAAATAGTATTGAGACTGATGAGTATCAAAAGCAACTTTGGACACGTTATCAAAGACAATTCAAATATGCACAAGATATTTCTTTTGAGAAATCAGTTCAGATTGTTAGAGAACTTATGATAACTATTATGTAATATAAAACGGTTCATTACCATATTTTAGGTAGTGAACCGTTTTTTGTCTCTAATCCTTTTGGTAAAAGGAACATTCATATCCATCCGCACGAAGGTTGATATCAGGCATCCAGTTAGGTGCCATAACTATTAGACTTGCTGTATCTTCAAGGCTTTGGTCTTTATCACACTCAATGATGACTTCATCATTAAGGAGTTGCTATGTATTGGTGGTAGTGTAAAATAAGTTGTGTAAACACAAAATTATTGATAGTATCCGATGATTTTCAGATATAGAGTAGTTAGAAATGAATTAAGGATGGTGGTTTAAAGTGGAAAAAGAAACGATTATATTTCAGCGTAATGAGTTTGATAATTATTATAGAAGTGTATTGAATGGTGGTAAATATGTTGATCCTGATTGTAGAGAGGACATTGATACACCCTACTATAATTTTTTAACGGAATTTCTAAGAAAAAGAGAGGGTGAAAGTAATTATAAAAATAAATATTCTTTTATTCCCCCTAAACTTGCTAAACTAACTAGTGACAGTGAGAAAAAGATAAAAGATAATGACAAATATAAAATTGTTGTGAAGCAAAATGACGAATTGCTGTTCAGACTTACTTCAGATCAATTTGGTTTTTCGGGAGCTGAATATGTATATCAGCAATCCTATGGTCATCTCAAGTATCCTTTAGCTAGAATTAATTATTTATCTAAAAATGAATCTATTGATGAGAGAAAGAGGATTTTAAATAAACTAATTAATTATGTGAAAAATACAAGAACGCTTGGTGGATCTTTTATCTGGCCTACGCCTAAGAAAAGTGAAGGTTTTCGAAATAGCAAATATAATATGAGTCGTGGTGTAGGTTCTTATATAGAAGATCGAGTAGATTTAACTCTTTTAGAGATTAAACATGCACTAGATGGGGAATATCATAAATCTCAACATAAAGATGATATCCTATATACTCTTTATATTAATAACACAGATGGTATACGAACATGGCTGGACCATTTTGAGATATTTGAGAAATTTGTTGATTATTTTATGTTTAATAATTTTATTGAAAATGGAATGCCAATTAACATCTTGACAGGTAAGGCTATTTGTGAAGAAGAAGTAAAAAATATAAAAATAAAACATGTCAGATCAAGAATCTCAAATTAAGTGAACTGTTAGAGATGATTGAGAGATTAGAAAACATGATAATTAATAGAACATGTCTGATGGAAGAACATATAAAGGATTATATATTGCATGTTCATCATAATATTTTTTAGATTCCTTTCATATCAAGGGGTTAGCCCTTGTTTGTTACTTTTTGATGCCTTATTTTGCCTTATTCTTTAAAAATTATCAAAGGCAGAAGCTACCTCTTTTTGTTGAGTTGTTACTAAATGAATACTTATAATAATAGGTATTATAGTCCAGAGAATTGACTGTTATTTTGAAAGTCATTCCTGAAGATTAATGAGGAGAGTGGTAATGCAAGGTTTTTGTATGGTGAAATTGCTTATCTTGATGAATAAGCTGTTTTTGAGTTCTTCTAAAAAATCAGCTGTCTTAGAATATCAGTCACTGTGTTTGGTGCGGAAAATTAAAAATTGATCTAAAAATATGATTTTAGGTCTTTGCGAGCTCAGACAGTATATACACACTATCGAAAAAATAATCATCAGCAAAGGTTAGATCGACACTTTTGAGCTGATGATTATTTTATGCTTTGGGGAGTGTTTCCCAAGCCCTTATAAAATAAAAATTTTATCAAACAAAATATTTTACTATTTACTACACTCAAAACAACATAATAATACAAATGAAATTTTATCTTAACAATTTAAGGTATACTATAACCATCAACAGAGATGTTGAAATAATTCAAAGGAGGAAGCTATCATGCTTAAATTTTCTACAAAGAAAACCAAAAAGGCAGGCTGTGTGAGTGTAGGTGCACTAGTTTCAGTTTCAGTTGGTCACTACATTAAAGAAGTTAAGAGTACGGTATAGCTTACTTTTTGAGTGTCGGAGAAGTACAGAGAAATGTTTGTAGTGATGAAAATTGTTAAAAATCATCATTGTTGAAGTATTATGCTTAATTATTTCTTGTTACAAAAATTTCTATGTACAATCAATCGTTTAGGTAGGCAATTGTAAAATTCGCCTACTTTTTATTTAAAGTTGCTATGAAAGAAAATAGAAAACTCCAGATATTAGTACAGTGTTTATTTCAAGTAATGATTTCGAATATTTGCTTGATATTATATGTCTTATTTTGTTCAGTTTTTTTAAAAACTCAGAGCATACTGTTATCATTAAGTGCCCCTACAATGGTCGCTTTGGTAGTGCAGCCAATATGTTTAGAAAAAACTTTGTTTAAAAGTAAAGTCAATTATTCCAAACATATTATTGTTGTTATATCGGCCTTAATAATTATTTTGTTTTGTTCCCTTGTTAACATACCTGAAAAAACTATATTGATTTTACATTTTATTTTGATAGGCTTTTCTGAAGAAATATTATATAGAATGATTATCTTAGATAGGATGAAGTCTTCTTATAATATCTTAGAATCGATAGTGATTACTGCGCTTATCTTTGCCTTTTTAGGTCATATATCGGAACCTATTTTAGATAATCTAATGGTAAGATTTCCTTTGGGAATATTTTTAGCATTTATCAGAATAAAGTTTAATAATATTGGAATTCCAACGATTATTCATACTTTATATAATGTTTTAGTAACTTTTTAGAAGAGGTTTTTTATGAAAATTAAATTGGGTTCAATATTTTTATTTTGCTTACTTATTTTGACATTCATCAATTATAATTTTGTTTCAACTTATAATTTGTTTACGTTTTATATATTGTTGATGCTTCTTCCTTCAATTTTGTATTCAAATTGTTGTGTGATTTTCTTAAGACACTTCCATAAAGGGACAACAAGATATTACTTTTTATCAACCATTGTACATTTTTTATTGAATTGGATGATAATTCACCGATTGTTGACAAAGGAAGTGTTTAATAGCCTTGTCGAAAATACAATGAAAATTAATCCTAATGTAGGTAACAATATTTCATTAGACTTGAGTATATCGTCATTTTTTGTTATTAGTCTATTTGTATTTTTGTTAATGCTTATTGAAAATTATTTTATAAGAAAAGTTGAGGAGAAATATGTTTCTAAATGATAATATTTCAGTAATGAAAACAGATGAAATGTACCTACTATTCAATTTTAGCAACGGGATAGTTGCTGGGGTAGATAGTCAAGCAATTGAATTTCTAAAACGAGTAAAAAATCATCAGTTAAATTGTAACGATTTAACCGATGAAGAAAAAGAATTTTTTGCCTATCTTGTAGAAAATGATTTCATTTCTGATGTAGAATTTAAGAATGAGCAAACCCCAATAACTGCCTATCTACATTTAACTAATAAATGTAATTTGCATTGTGTAGGTTGTTATTCTTTCGATGAGCGAAGAAATAGATGTGAAGATCTATCAACAGAAGAGATATTAAATGCAATTGACCAACTTTCTGATGTTGGAATTCAAAACCTAGTATTCTCTGGAGGAGAACCTTTATTAAGAAAAAACATTCTTCAAATAGTGGAATATGCTAAAAAAGTTGCTAAAATTCCAAATGTAATATTAATAACTAATGGAACTATTTTTAATAAAAAAATACTTTCAGAACTATCAAAATTTGTGGATACTGTTTCTGTTTCATTAGATACATACTGTTCGGATAGTGAACCATATCTCAGAGATAAAGGAATATTTGACAAGATTATGCGTTCAATTTCTTGGTTAAAAGAATCGGGAAATAATGTCAATATTATTCCAACAATTCATCACTTGAATTCAAGTAATCTCCTTGAGTATGTAAAACTTGCAAAGGAATTAGGAACAACGATTAGTTTCAGTATTCTCAGTGCGTGTTTTGAAGGCGAGTTAATGTCATATCTTCCCGATAACACTGATTTAATCAATATTAGTAAGTTTATGATTGAATCTGATGCACCAATCAATGATAGTGCCCTAGAGGATAAAACTTTAGTAGCTAGGAATTACTGTGGAGCTGGGACCTCAATGATTGCCATAGGCACTCAAGGTAATGTCTATCCGTGCCACATGTTGATGTATGATGAGTACTGTATAGGAAATATAAAGTATGATTCAATAAACAAGATGCGAGAGAAATCTGCTAATGCAAGGTTATTCAGATCATTGAATGTAGATAAAATAGAGGGTTGTTCACAATGTCAATTTCGATATCTATGTGGAGGAGGCTGTAGAGCTCGATCAAAATTGAAATTTGACGTAGTAGATAAAGTAGATCCATATTGTCGATTATTTAAAGCATACTATAATAAAGTTGCGACGGAAATTATTTCTGATTAGGGAGAATGTCTATGAAAAGGGTCTTAAGGGAAGAACGAAATAAAATAGTAGTATTTATTATCTCTACGTTTATATTGGGATTAGTTGAAGTATCGTTTGCTACAATAATTCAAAAATTCATTGATTCCCTAGAGTCATCAGATATTACAAAGTTTAAATTAGCAATTTTTTCCTTTACAGTTTTTCTTGTAGTAAACTATATCTTGAATCTTTTTGTAATATGGATTCAATCAGTGCTTACTAAGAATATTCATCTGTATTTAAAATCAAATTTAGCTAAATATTTTTTATCGCTTGGTTATTGTGATTTTTCTGAAACAACTACGGGTGAAAAGATGAATTGCTTTGATTATAAAATATCGCTAATTGAACAGTATTTTTTAGATAGCATTTTTTCAATGATACAATCAACTTTGATGTTGATTATTGCGAGTGTTTATTTATATCAAATTAGCCCGTTGATTTGCATAATTGTATTTGCTTTAGGGATTGTATCTATGCTGGTTCCCTTGTTACTTGGTAAAAAATTAAATGATTTAGTTTCTGAAAATGTAGTTCTAAGCGGAGAGTATCTACATTTTATAAAAGAGATGTTTCAAGGAATACTGGCGGTCAAGACCTTTCAGAAGGAGCGGACATTTTTTGAGAAATTTGAAGAGAAGTTATTTAAATTTGAACAGAATGCTCAATTGTTAAATGTAAAAAATGGTGAGTATAATCAAATCAGTGGTTTTTTTCAGTATGTAATCATTATTTCTTGTTTATGCTTTGGTGGATTTTTAGTGTTGAATCAAGGCTTGACATTAGGAAAGATGATTGCGGTTACACAAATTTCAAATTTGATAGTTGGTCCAATTCAACAGATTGGTTCTTCAGTTATTGATATTTTGGCTAGTAAGGATATAACGAAAGAAATGTCAGATATTTTTTTAAAACAATCAATCGTTTTAGATAAAAAAGTATATCAAAAAGGTTTTGATAATATAAGGATTTCTACTTGTAGTGTCACAAAAGATAATAAAAAGCTCTTGGGTGGTGTTAATCTATCTCTTGAATATGGTAAAAAATATTGTATTATTGGTCCAAATGGTAGCGGAAAAACTACATTTGGACGATTAATGTTAAATTTGTTAAATGATGTTGAAGAACGAGTATTTATAGATAGAGAAGCTAGTAATTTAGAAGATGTCGCCAAATTGATTTCATATGTACCGCAAAATAGTATTGCTTTTAAAGGTACTTTGAAAGATAATATTACATTGTTTGAACGCTACGATGATAAAATTATTGATGAGGTAATTAGAGACGTTAATTTAAACAATAAAAGTAAAGAGATTCAAATGATTTCGGAAAACGGTGACAATATTTCTGGTGGAGAATTGAGAAAAGTCAATATAGCTAGAGCATTTTTAGAAGATAGACCAATAATACTAGTTGATGAATTTGAGTCAGCTCTGGATGAAGAATCATCAAAACTAATAGCTGATAAATTTTTGAGTTCAGAAAAAACGCTGATAATGATTTCTCACAATTTAGAGCAGTCATTTTTACAAAGGTTTGATTCCATAATTTTTATGGAAAATGGGGAAGTTACTGCAATGGGAAAATACGAAGTATTATTAAAAAATTGTGATAACTTCTATAAATATTTAATTCAAACTGCCCCTAGTGGAGGTAATATTCATGAATACAATACTACGAGCGTGTAATTTAAGTAAATCGTTTGGTTTACAAGAGGTGTTAACTAATATCAATTTTGACATTCAATCAGGAGATATAGTTGGCTTGATTGGAAAAAATGGCTGTGGAAAGACTACTCTAATGAAGATGATATTGGGTTTTACATCACAAACCAAGGGTTATATTCAATTTGAAGGTGATCCGAATTATCATACTAAAAGGAAGACATTAAATAAAATCGGTTTCCTCCTAGATTGTAGGCTGTTTGAAGATTTCTCTGCATATGATAATTTGAAATTATTCTCTATGTACTCTTCAACAGTTAATGAAGAAAATTTAGATGACCGAATTGAGAGGTTGTTAAAGTTTGTTGGTTTAGATAATAGTAAAAAACTAGTAAAATCTTATTCTTTTGGTATGAAACAGAGATTGGGTTTGGCACTGGCATTACTAGATGATCCTGAATTTTTGATTTTAGACGAACCATTTGTCGGTTTGGATCCCACCGGAGTTAGAGTTCTTCTAGATTATATTGTAAAGTTACGTCGGGAAAAGGGTGTTACGATACTAATCTCATCACATCAGTTACATGAAATTGAAGAAATTTGTGACTATTTCTTATTTATAAATGAAAAGAGTATTGAAAAACATTCTAAACTAGGGGAAAATCAAATAGTTATTACTTTGGGACATGTAGTACCAGAGTTGGAACAGGACTTAAGAGATATGATTGATATGAAAGAAGGTCAGATAACTTTACCAAAGGATATGTCGTTGCTGAATTCAACATTAAAGCTTATTTACAAGTATAATAGTGAATTAAAAGATATCACAATAAATGATTCTACAGAAGAGTTATTTAGGGGGTGAAAAAATGCAATCGATAATATTAGCAGAACTATATAAATTACTGAAACGGAAAAATTTTATCATATTAGCAGTGTTATCTTTGTGGTCGTTAATTTACGGATTAGGCGCTTTTTTACATTGGGATTTTGTAAAAATTGGTGCTAAGTTGGATTTAGTTACCTTTATTACAACGATGTGGACGTTTTTATTGATATTAACTATTCCACTATTATTAATTTTGTACACTGCCTCCTTTATTTTAGGAGGAGAAATCCAAGGAGGGCAAATTTTACTAGAAGTAAACCGAGTATCTAGTAAGAAAACGTTGATTATTTCTAAGTATATAGTTGTCATCTTATCAATCTTATTTTTGTATGTACTGAACTGCTTATCATCACTCATCACTTATATTTGTTTTTTATCTCGAAGTGAGTTTGGTTACGTACATTTTTGGGAACTGCATTCTACAAATATGCAATCAATAATAATTAGTTTGGTAAATTTAAGTTTCATTATTTTATTGGCTAGTGTAGCCTTTTACTTATCGTTATATGTTTCGGCAATAGTAGCCGCATTTGCAAGTTTAGGTGTTTATTTTTTATGTCAACTTTTGTCATATATTGCTATTATTTCTAAATTTGTTCCGGGATACTTTTTTATTGTATCGAATTATCGTTTTTCATTGGAATTATCTATAGTTCACTTGTTAGGTTATTTCTTGATTTGTCTGTTATTATTGATTACTACTACGAAAGGATTTGAAAAGAAAGCATTATGAGTGATATAATATTTCAAAAAGGAATTCATGAAAGCACATGTATAAAATAGCAATTTGTGATGATGATAGTCTACAAGTTAGTCATTTAGAAACTCAAATTTCAAAGTATTTTGATGAGATTAATGTTCACTATGAGATTGATGGCTATTATAAAGGAAATCGTCTAGTAAAGGCGATGAGCACTCAGGCAGATAACTATCAATTGATATTTTTAGATATTGAAATGGAGGATATTAATGGTATTGAAACTGCAAAATTATTGAGAAATTTAGATAAGAGTTTCGTCTTAATCTATGTTACAAGTTATGAGCAATATGCTTTAGAGAGTTTTGAAGTATCTCCGTTTCGTTATCTTATAAAACCTGTATCTACTGAAAAATTGAGAGACGTTCTTAGTGATGTTCTCGTAGAATTAACTGCTAAACAGAAATTCTTATTTTATCAAGTAGGTATGGAACATTTTCAAGTAATCTTAGATAATATTGTGTGCTTATATTCTGAATTTGGTCGAAAAATCCACCTTGAGTTGGTTAATGATAATAGCGTGTTGTTTTATGGAAAAATATCAACACTTGAAGAAGAGTTACCTCAAACACATTTTATTAGAGTCAATAGCGGTGCAATAATTAATCTAGACTATGTTGTATCTTTTAATAGAAATGAAGTAACGATGATAAATGGTGACTGTATTACTATTAGTAGAAGTCGAAAGAAAACAGTAGTAGCAACTTACAATCAGTTTATTGAGAGGAGTTTTGGATTATGATTGATTTGTTTAAAACAATTGGAATCCTCTCTCTTTTTTTATTTCAAAGCTTTGTTATTTGGATTTATTTACTACAATTTTTTGTTGTCAGAATACCTAAAATGAGATTTTATTGTTTTATTTTTTGTATTTATTTTGTTGGTAGAACATCAATAACAGTGGATCAGACCACGTTTATTGATTTAAAAATTTTTTCTTTATTTTGTACTTTCTTGATTCTTTTCTTCTTTTTATCTGGGGAGGTGATGAAAAAAGTATTTCATTTCTTATTTCTGACTTTTTGGTTCTTGATTCAAGAGGATATTGCAGGTTTATTATTTAATCATACGCCAGAAACTAAAGTATTTGTTATTCTTTTCGTTCAATTTTTATTGATGCTGTTGACTCTTTTCTTCATATTGGGATTGAAGCGTTTCAAAGTAGATAATTTAATAGGTCTGAATAAAATGGAATATGGCATTCTTTCAGTTACTCCATTTTTTTCTATTATTCTGCTGTTACATAAGGTAGCGCTGCCTCTAGTAAAGGTTCTTGCATTTGATAGTTATTTGTGGTTAATAAATATTGTTATAATCGTGCTTTACAATTACTTAAGTGAAAAAAACTACAATATTATCAAAAACAAAGTAGCTTTTGATGAAAATAGTATGACTAGTGAAATTATAAAGCAAGAAAAGGAGCTAGCCGTTCTTAGACATGATTTGAAAAATATTGTTTCTTCAATAGATTTTTATGCAGATAATAGTGATTATGAAAATATTAAAGTAATAACTCGAAAGATACTGGGACAGGAAGTATTTAATCGTAAGATTACAGGTTGTATACCTATTGATGCTGTGTTAAATCAAAAAATATCTAAGATGAAAAAAGATGGTATTCTACATAATTTAGATTTACAGGTTCCATATAATTTAGACTTAAGTACTATTGCGATTGATTCATGTGCCATTCTTGGGAATCTTCTTGATAATGCTATAGAAGAAATTGAACGTAATAGCTTAGAAGAACCGATTGAAATAGCTCTGCGTTTTAAAAATAATAAATTAGTTTTCAAAGTTGCTAATCCCATCAGAACTTCTAATGTAGATGTTAATTATGATGGAATGAAGTCTATTAAATCTCCTAACAGACAAGGTATAGGAATAAAAAGTAGTTATGATAGAGTCATGAAATTAAAGGGGCACCTAAACATTACTGTTCAGTCAAATCAATTTATTGTACTAGTTGTGATTCCGTTAAGGATGAAATGAGTTTTTATCAAATCTATATTTAAACTCTGCTAATAGGCAGAGTTCTTTATTTAAGATCTATCGTACTATCAATTCTCAACAGAAAGTAAATATCTTGCTTTTGGGCTAGGAAGTTAGTAGTTATGTGGTAAACTGAGTCATAGGAATAAATCTCTTTCTAGTAATATTTCGCAACTCTACTATAACGGATTTATTCCTTTTTGTGTTTACCCAACTTATTTTACACTACCAATAAATAGACCTTTGCAGTGAATATTAGGAGAAATATTAATCAAAAATGCCTCACTGATTAAGTGAAGCATTTTTGATTACATAGAAGATACTGTATTGTCTATTTTTGGACTTATTGAAATGATTTCAGGTTATTTTAGTTTAGTTTTTGGAATCAAGAACGGCTTTAAATCAATATTTCTGACGTTAACAAGACTTAAAAAATCATGAAACAAGTCGTAAAGAGATATAATATGGATTGAGCTCCCTTTATCTATAACAGAAATTGACAGTATCTTGTTGGTTGAAAAGTCGTTACAAATGTGGTAAAATTGCTATAGTAACGATAATAATGTATTCATGGGGATATATCACCATGATAATGGAACGTCGTGGAATATCAACATGACGTTTTAACGCAAGGGGGAAAACTCTTGCGTTTTTTGTTTTGAAAGTCTGTTATAGTTAAATAGACAAAATGTCTTTAATAAAGAGTGTCCCCCAACCCAAGATTAATGTGATGATATTTATGTGTTAAAAAATTAAGCTAGGAAGTTAAGAATATGGAAATCAAAAATCACTTTGGTGTATATGGTATTTGTTTTGAGAATGGGAAATTGCTATGCATTGAGAAAACGAGAGGACCTTATCAGCATCGTTTTGATCTACCGGGTGGTAGCCAGGAAGCAGGTGAAGGGCTGACAGAAACCCTAAAGAGAGAAGTTCTGGAGGAAACAGGCTATACGCTTAGCAGTTATTCAAATCCTAGGATGTATGATGTGCTGGTTCAAGAAGAGGGCCAAGACTTCGCTGTGCATCATATCATGGCCTTTTATGATATCGTACTCGATTTCGAAAACTCTCAAAAATCACTTCCACATGAAGTTCTTGATGGAAGCAATGATTCAGCAAATGCAATTTGGATTCCTTTCGAGCAGATTACCGAAGAAAATGCCTCACCCTTAGTGTTGAAGGTGAAGGCAGAGTTAGTAGGAATTCCAGAATTAGAGCTGACAAGCTATATAAATTGGAAGACAAAAGAAGGAGAACAAATGAAACCTCAAGAAATGTGGAATGCCTACAAGCAAATTAACCCCTCGATCGGAGATGAAATCGATGCTTGGGCTTTTGGAGTAGAAGCCGATCTCTTGGCAGATTTGGTGTTAAAAGGTGAAAAGACGGCAACTGCATCAGCCTATGATCTTTATGCAGTTGATAACGACCCCCTGCCACAAGAAGGGACCTTTGATGTTATTTTAGACAGTCAAGATCAGGCTGTCTGCATTGTCGAAGTCACAAAGGTTTCTGTTCAGCCTTTCCATCAAGTGTCAGCCGACCATGCCTACAAGGAAGGTGAGGGTGATAAATCTCTGGCCTATTGGCGTCAGGTTCATGAGGAGGTTTTCACCGAGTGGATGAGCGAGGCCGGACTGACTTTTACACCTGACAGCAAGGTTGTTTTAGAAGAATTTCGTAAGGTTTATCCATTATAGAACACACACTCCTTCTTGGAGAGTTTTTTGATATGGATCTTATTTTCCAAAAGGGTTAAAAAATGATGTAATGTAAGCGATATTATACAGAAGTACAGGAACAGTACGACCGCAGGGCTAAACAAAAAGGTCGGAAGTCTTGTTTGAAGTTGATGAACACGCCTGAGAGTATGATACTAAGCGAGATATTCTCTATCTCGTCTTAGGTCCTGAAGTTCAGTAGAAAGTTAAGATACGTATTTAATACGTGGCTTTTTTAAAAGGGGATATACCAGATGCGTTTTAATTCTAAAAGTGACAGAGATTTGGCTTTTGAACAGGCTCTTTTGAGGCACCATATCATAAAAAAGAGCTACTTAAGTTTTCGAAATAACAGCTGTCATCGGCACAAGAGACAACTCTAGAAGAGTCAGATGAAACGTCCGAACTTGTTAATCAACTTACAAATGGGGCAGCAGTAGCATATTTAGTTCCCTATGCTTTTCTAGATGATATAGCATTACATTGGGAATCTTTCCAAACCTAAGCGAATGCTTACTGATAGTAGAAAACAAATAGGTACTTAAAGTTTTTAAATGTTGAGTGCTTTTTTTGTTACTTTTTGAAATGTTTTACGAATAAATAAAGTAGAAAATAGGAGGTATACAACATGATGACATTCGATGAAGTAATGGAAGCGATAGAAAGAGGATATATTAAGGGCGATAGCTTAAACATCGTTCGACGTGATGGAAAAATCCATGATTATGTTTTATCAGGTGAGAAAGTAGAGCCAGGAGAGGTTGTGACAAAAGAGGCTTTAAAGGATGTCCTTGACGAGTTGAGAGAGCTTTAAGAGCTTATCTTTTGATTTTGCATCAGGAAACATGCCTCATTTCACGTGAACTTTAAAATATTTACAACTACTGGGGTTTTCAAAATGTAAAGGAAGTGATTGGTCGAAGTACAATCACAGTTCGTTTTGATGATATGATGGTTTAAAAAATGACAAATCTTGGACCGACTTTTAAAAGAGGTATAACCAAGGTTCTGGATAATGTGAAATCGATCAATAATGATTTCGGAATTTGGGAAAAGTCTGCGAGCTTGGTGGGATATATCCATTGTGATAAACTGCATTTTTTGGCGAACTTTCAATGGGTATTTCGAATAGTGGTTTGACGGCGATTATCAAGGATAGTTATGAGTTTGTTGGTTTCATAAGTTCTTCCTAATGAGGTTTTGTCGTTTTTCATTATAGTTCTTATCGTACTTTTTGTCTGCATTCAAAAAGCTCTATAATCTTTACGGTGGTTATACTCACTACAGAAATTGTAGAGCTAGAAAGTTTTGTTAATCACTTGCCTAGCCACCTTTTTTAGGATATAATAATAATGGAAAGAGGCGATTCACTGCCTATATCCCAAATGTGAGCGTTAAATGAGGCGATTCACTGCCTATATCCCAAATGTGAGCGTTAAATGAGGCGATTCACTGCCTATACCCCAAATGTGAGCGTTAAATGAGGCGATTCACTGCCTACATCCCAAAGTGAAACTAAGCTAGGGGTTTCCTAGCTTTTTATATATAATTACACGGAGAAACTTTAGTGAATTTCTTAAACGATTCTATTGCTTTTTATGAAATTGACAATGATTACATTGAATATCTACATCAAGTTGATTCCAATGTATATTACCATCCTTCTTATAGAGCAACGATAAAGCCATACGTGGGTATATTGGTTGATATTGAAAATACCAAGTATTTCATTCCATTAACGTCTGCGAAGGAAAAGCATAAAAAGCAACGAATGCGAAGCCGTGATTATTTAATGATTTACGACTTAGTTGATAAGAACTCTAATGAGGAAAATGCAATTTATCGTGATCATCCAAACTTGTTAGATAAAAAATATCACATTCTTGCTGTCTTAGATATTCGAAAAATGATTCCAGTTGCAGAGGGAGCGTATAAGAAAATAGAATTCAAGACTCTTGAATTGAACTACCAATTCCTATTTTATAAGGAGCATGAGTTTTGTAAGTCGAAACAAGACAAAATCATTTCGAATGCGTCTAAAATCTACAGTAAAACGATAGAAAAAGGAAACGCTCTAAGTAAATTTCATTGTGATTATATTGCACTAGAGAAAGCTTTGCAAAATTATAAATAAGTTAGAAAGACGCTTTGAATTACGTCTTTTTTATTTGTCAAGCAAAGAGGCTCTTTTCTACCATTTGTTAATTTTATCAAGAATTTAAGTAAAAAAAGAAATAAGACAGTTGCTATTCTAAGCTTGTTGTCTTATTTTTAACACTTACAGAGCCATAAAATGGCATGCTAAAAAAACATCATTTGGTCTTTTTTATGTTCAGAGTGATAAGACACGCTTCCTAAAGTTAATAAAGTTCCTAAAACCGAAGCCCAGACATTTAATATCTTTGATAATCTTATTGGTCCCCTCTAATTCCTGAAAGTGAAAAGGCAACAGCTGTTTTGCTTGGTTACCTTGGCTCAGCAGATTGCCTTTCCTACTGACTGTGTTCACACTATTGTTACCTTTCTTCTGTCCTTTGTGGTCATTGTATCCCTTTATGGTCTGGGCTTTCTCTTTGCCAGTTTTTCCTTTGTCTTTACAAAAATTTCCAGCATTACTAGCCTCCTTGCTTACGGGATTCTCTTTTTGGTTGTTTTTGAGGAGCAATCGAGTCATTTGATTGCTACTGTATCTCGATTCTTGCCTTTTCATCTCTAGGTGAGTTTTATCCACCAGCCAAGTTGGTTCGTTCTTTTATTATTACTGGGCCACGGTTTGTTTTACTGCTCTTAGGATACTTGTGCTTTCAAACTTGTTTGACCTATGCCAAAAAGAAGGGAAATTTGTTCCATGTATAATGAAGTGAAGCGATTTTATCTCTTTCGCAGGAGACGCTGGGCGGATACCCTGTTTGATACCCTCTACCACGTCATTTTCATTCTTGGATTTTATAGCCTTTTGAGGAAAATTCTGACTTTCAGTTGTCCTATTTCTATTATTATTTCATCTTGACCCAAGTGGTTTCCTTGGGCAATGAAGAGTTGGAGTACGAGATTCGGTCGGGGCAATCCTTCGGCATTCAGTATGCTTTGCAATCAGTGTATAGAATTTACCTTCAACGAGCTATGGTTTACTTTGTTTGGTTTACTTTGTTTGGTTGTCTTTGATTTTCTGGGTTGCTCTGCTTTTGATTCATCAGGGCTTACCAACTCACTTTTCTTTGAAGGTCATCAGTTTCCAAGGGTTGCTCGTAGTACTGATTGGTTTCCTGATTTTTCTCGTCTATTATCTTGTCATGATTCGACTAACCATCCGTTTCCAACGGATTTCAGTCTTGATAGATTTTCTAAACACCGTGCTCTTATTCTACTCAGGACTCGTCTTTCCAGTGGTGAGTTTTGGGAATTTGAAGAAATTATTTGATGGGATTATAAAAAATTAAAGATTCTTTTTCGATACAGAGTCCTTTTTCTATTGAAATCTTTTTTTGATTCCTATTCTCTGAGAGAGTGAAGGTGATATACTCCCCTTATAGTGGACAGTGAAAAAACAAAAATTCACTAGAAGTGAACGGCACCTCAAAAGAAGTCCAAAATCTGTTGAAGAAAAACTAGAAGTAGTTTAACTCTATCTAAACGAAGAGAAGTCTTCGATTATCTTGCTAGAAGATATAAGATTGGTTAAACAACCATTAAATGATGGATCTGTAAGCATAAGCAAGATGGTGTTTTTTTATTTAGATAGACTATCCCGATAAGGCAGTTTGCTTTCCGTTTAATCTACTTAATAGCATTTACGAAATTTGGTTGAAAAAATATAAAAAATTTAAAAATAGGGTCCTCTGAGCTTCGAATACAAGACCTGTTATGATATACTTATATCAAGGTTAAGGAATGAGGTTTCTCCCCTCGCCTTAACCCGACCATTGTTGTTGTAAGGTTAGACGAGATTTCTCCTCTCGCATCTAACATAATCTATTAAGTTCTATTAGTTATGAATCAGGGGCCTCCCCCAAAGCATAACTATCCTTTCTGTTTTTAGTGTTATGAGGTTTCTCCCCTCGCTGTTAAGCTAAAAATAGTCATTGTTTTTCTTCTCCAGAGAAATTTCTCTTGGGAAGAGAGGTAGTCCATTGAGGGCTGCCTCTTTTTTGTTGTCAACAGAAACTTATTTTGAATAAAAAAAACCATCGGAACAACAGGGGGTCCCAATGGTTACAACAACAATAATTTCAAAAAACAATGACGTTTTAAGAAAAAGAAGATATGGAGAAGAAGGAGAAAAGCAACCTCTCCATAAAATTCCCCGAAGGGTAAAACAATGACTGTGTTTAGGAATACTCCTAAACACATTTTTAGTATAGCTTATTGATAGGGTTATTTCAATGCTAGGAAACCAGAATAAGCTCGAAAGTCAACCTATGTCACTAGGTTGCGACACCCATATAAAATAGCCTATCATGGCTTCATGGTAGAATTTAAAGATTATGAAAATACACAAGGGCTCGAAGAGCTGGAAGGTTGGCGGTATTTTCCGATTAGAGCAGCAAATAGGATCAAGTCCTTCTGGGAGAGCAACAGGGTTTTCTCTTACTTGAGGAGACATCGGTTAAAACGAACGTTGATCATTAGCTATGCATTACTGGGAACTATGGTATGGACAGCTACAACTGCTTATTTCTCTCCAACCCGAGTTACTTACTTAGAGTCACAACTGCAGGCAACACAATCATTTGGTAATGGCCTTGGAAGCATCACAGCAACCTCTATGACTTACTCCTCTTCAAATGGGTTGGTCGTTATGGAGTTAACAACATCAGATGCTACTAGTGCTATTAAAAAAGGGATTAATACTGAAAATCTTGATTGGCAGGTTTTCTTGCCAAGTAGTGTTAAAAATCCTGAAGCAGTGAACTTAGAAGTCATTCCGTTAACCGGAGATAAGGTGTATCTGGTCATGCGTAATGTGCCTTCAGATTATACACTCATGGTTATCCGTGCAACAAATAAGACACCAAACTCAAACAGTCTTAAGATTGATGTCCAAGAATACAATGACTACTTATCCTCAAGTTCCAATGACGCTTCGGTTTCTAAGCAGAGTCAACGAAAAGATAAGGAAGGGAATAAGAACTACGTTGATTTCTTTGTAACTCCTCAAAATGAACTTCTCAAAAACAAATATGTCAAGAATTTGTCTCGTGAGAAGTTTGCCCTCAATATTTTTGAAGAGGAGTTGAAATATCAAAAAGGTCAACGAAAAGAACTCTTGGCTTCTGCAAAAACACTGGATGACAGTGTCAAGGAAGATACTAAGACATTGGAGCAGTTGAAGCGTGAGTCAGAATACTTGGTCGGTAACGAGTTAACCGATAAGCAGAGTGATATGGAAGCTATCGAGAAAAGTATGGACTCTAAAGAGAAGGACGGAGCGAAAGCGCGTGAAAATGCTGCTTATGTTCAGACAATCATTGAACAGATTGAAAAGAATATCAAAGCAGTTAAGAATGGTACTTACAAGTTTAATTCACCAGTGCGCTCAGTAAAACAAGATATTGGGGAATAAATATAAAAAGGAAAGAAAGGACTTTATTAACGATTATGACAATTGATGAACAACGCTATTTACTTAACCAGGATTGCCTATTGATGAAATATCAGCGAGGTAACGCTATGAATGAACCCCTTCAAATTTTTAGAGGGAAATGGGCAGACGGTTTAGAACGCCTACATCAAATCATTGATAAAGAAGTTGGTTGGAAGAACTTTCGTAGCTTTATCTCAAGTAATGTTCATCATGATTCTGAAACATCCATTGAGGTAGTTAAGACACACTTAAACCAATGCCGTATTGAATGTACGGACCTTTTGGATATTGATTTTGGAGAGAAAGGTTCTATTTGTATTCAGAGGGATCAAGTGGAGCTTTTGACTGAGAAATTCCGTTATTTCCTTTATTTTGAAAGTAATATTCAACCAATGATGGATATTGATTTCTAGGAGGTACTGGATGAATCAAGAAGAAAATCAACAACAAGAGGGGAACTGGGGACTGCCTCGTGGTCTTTACACACAGGTAAAGTACTACGGTGTTCCGATAATGAAAGCCTTTATTATAGTAGGGAGTTTTGTTTTTCCGCTACAATTCAGGGATATATTTTTCCCTAGAGGGCAGGAGTTGAAGTTCCTAATCAATTTACTCTGTACAATGACTTTAACGATTTATTGGATGATCCCTTCTTCGTCTGGTGGAAATAAGTTCTGGGAATTTATTCATGCACATCGTCGGACAAAGAAACGTTATTATCCAATTGATAAGAACTGTTACCCAGAGTTGAGAGATGATGGTTCGAAAAAACGTCGCTACTTAATGGATAAGGCTGCAGAACGTTTAGGAAGGAAGTATAAATAGATGAAGGAGAGGACTAACCATAATCTTAGTAAGACTCCTTATATTGACAAATACACAACAGACCTTACTGAGAAAATCAGACCCAAGCGTCAAGATTTTGTGGCTTGGGGTAGACAAGATGAAATCAGACAAGTCTTTATCTCACTGAATCGATTAGAAAAAAACTCTCCTGTACTAATTGGTGAAGCTGGTGTAGGTAAAACAGCTATTGTAGAAGGAATTTGTGCGGATATTCTTAACAAGAAAGCCCACGTCCCAACACGTTTCCAAGGTAAGCAGGTTAAGCAACTAGAATTATCTGCTATCCAAGGGAAAGAATTTGACCATACAGGTAAAGAGGTGAACATCATTGCTAAAATGGACGGATTGATTAAAGAGTTTATGGCTCATAAAGATGAGTTTATCCTCTTTATTGATGAAGTGCATACCATTATGGGAACTGGGGTTGAGGGAAGTGCTCTTGACGTCGCTAATAGTTTGAAACCAGCCTTATCTCGTGGGGAAATCTATCTTATTTCAGCCACCACAGCTGATGAGTTTATGATTATCGAACGAGATCCAGCGATGGAACGACGTCTGCAACCAGTTTACGTTGATGAACTGGACAAAGAGGCATCTATTTTGGTCTTGAAAAAACGTCGTCCCAAGTATAAACGAGAACTTGATATTGAGATTCCTACTGATGCCATTAAGGCAGCAGTAGAATTATCTATTCGTTATGTCACGGATAAAATGCTTCCGGATAAAGCTATTGATATTATTGATGAAGCTTCAGCGACTGCAAATATTGATGGGAAATCAGAGATTACCTTAAGAGATATTGCGAATGTCATTCACCGTAAAAAAGGTATTCCAATGGAAAGTCTCCTACGCACGTCATCAACACCAGTGGATTTTGCAGAAGGTATGCGTGCTGTTGTTAAGGGGCAAGACCATGTGATTCGAACTATAGCACGCCTTATGTATAAGGGGATCCAGGGAGGACAGAACAAGCGAAGACCTCTTGGAACTCTTCTTCTACTTGGAACAACAGGTACAGGTAAAACTGAATTGGCGAAACAAGCAGCAAAACAACTGTTTGGTAGTGAAGAAGCGATGATTCGGCTGGATATGTCAGAATACATGACAGATAATGCCGTTGTTCGTCTTATAGGAAATGACGAGCGAAAAGGTGACTTAACGGAAAAAATTAAGAAGAATCCCTACTCGTTAGTACTATTGGACGAGTTAGAAAAGGCTCATCCAGATGTATGGGCTTTATATTTGCAAATGCTTGATGATGGGCATTTAACTGACGGACGTGGACGAAAAATCAATTTTAAGAATACGTTTATCATTGCAACATCAAACGTGGGGCATAAGCGAATCAAAGATAAATATATCACCTCTGGTCAGACCTTTACAGAAATGAACAAGACTGACTATAAAGAGTTCATGAAGGACATGAGAGACGAGTTAATCAAGATCTTTAAACGTCCTGAATTTATCAACCGTTGGAAAATTGAAGTGACTAATATCTTGACGAAACAAACCATTGATAAGATTGTCTATTCAAAAATGGCTGTACATGAGGACAGTTGGTTTAAAGAGCATCATATCCTTATTAATTATGAGGATGTTATGGATGGTGACCAAACTATCGATGGCAAAAAATACTTCTATGAATATCTCAGTAGTGTCGGTGTTAGCCCAGAAGATGGAGCAAGGCCTTTAGAGAGAACTATTGATGAAGTATTAACTGATGAAATCTTTGAGCAATTGTATTTCCTTGGGCGAAAGCCACAAGATTACTTTATGGTTGACGTGTCTCTATCTGGATATGCACCAGGAACGTTTGCGTATGGGAACTCAGGTAGAAAGACAGTTCAAGATAGACGTCAGACACATATTATTGTCAAACGGATACATCCAGAGGAGTATGGTAACTATTTGCTTACTTCTAAAGGGGTGTCACTAGGTTGTGACTCGTAGATGGAATATTGTAGACTACAGATATTAAAATTTTAAGGAGGCTGTTTTGAAAGAAAACACATTTTTGAATAACGTGAAGACTAAGGCATCAACACTTGGAATGACTGCTTTGTTGACGTTAAACTCTGTATCCCTTGCTTTTGCGGAGCAAACTGGAGGAAAAGGGACTGTTAACCCAGCTAATGAAGCTAATAATTCAATTAATAACTTTTCAGATATGCTACGTCTCTTATTCCCGGGGATAGCAATACTAAGTGGTTTAGGAGCATGTATCTTGATGATGATGGGTGACAAGAAACGATCGGAAGCTCTTGACCGACTCTTGTGGATTGCAATCGCACTATGTGCTGGTTCGGCACTTGTTTCGGTTGTTGAATATCTTTGGCAACCAAAATAAGTCTTTAAGAGGTATACTTTATGGAAAAAGAATTACTTACCATAAAGGGGAATCGCAAGGTATTGTTTCCCGATGCCTTGTTTCTTTATATCGAGTGGAAAGGAAATGCAAATCCTAAAAAGAATGAAGAGTTAGCGGATATCATTGATGACTTAGATACTGAATATTTCCCTAGTAATAAAAAAGAAAGTATCGCTCAAAGTCTACCATTTCTAACTTTTAAACAAGCAGAATTACTTTTTCGAGAAATCAAAAAGCGCTATTCTGAATTTACCCTAAAAGGAATTGCTCTTGCTAGTCAACCGATGGAACAAAATGGTCGTGTGACACGACCAACTACGGGAGTCCCTAGTATTGAAGGACAACCTCAGATTACCCCTTTTGTTATTACGAAAGATTATAAGGAACTCGTTACCCCACTCATCGAAGAAGCACACCGTGATAAACGGTTTGAGAAAACAACATATGAAGGCATCTCTAACTTTTTCAGTGGTCCTATGGGGTTACTTCCATGTTATGCTGAAAGTCTTGGCTTGTCTCTAGTTGATATGCCACCCTATCCAAAACCTGGAACGATTGAAGGAGAACTTCCAAATCGTCTTATGTCGAATAAAGATAAGCATAAACAGTCAGTTGCTGGAGCCAAGAAACGGAAGGAGAAGACAGGCAGAGTGTATGAAGATGAAGAAGTAGGACCACCAAGTAAGTTGCCATTGATTTTGGCTATTGGCTCTTGTACGTTGTCGGTATTCTTATTGTTGATGCTAATGGTCTATAATAGTAATTTCACGCGCGTGAAGAAAGAACTTGTAGCGACAACAGATAAGGTTGAGCGTCTTACAATGATACAAGATCATGAACATGAGATTGATGTCATGGCTCGTTATTTCTTGTCATACTATTATTCAGGAGACAAGGATAAGCTTAAGGCTTACTTGGATAATAACGACGCTAAATTTACTAACCCAGAGGTAGCGACTGTTTCTAGCACAATGTTGGAGAAAGTTGAACTCGTTAAGAATGAGAAAGATACCTATGAGGTTACATACGTTGTTGGTACAACGGATGAGGCTCAAAAAACGACTGTTCGTCGAGTTACTTTCAATGTTCAGAAAAAACCATCAGCTACTCAAGGTTGGGTAGTTACATCTGAACCGACAACAACAGCATTTGCAACTCCAACATCTCCTTCTACTGAAACTTCAGCGGAAAACACTGAAAACAAGGAGGGATAACCTATGGGTGCAGAAGCAACAATTGAGATCGAACAAGGGAAGGTCTGGCCATCCCTATCAGATATGATCTCTCAATCGAAAGATTGGCCTAATGAAGTTGGACCTAAAGGTTGGGGAGGTGACAAAGATAAAGAGCTATTATTGGCATCCTTTTATGCACAGTGGGACCAATACCTCCACCCAACAACTGGGGTATTTATAGCCTTTGGCTTTATTCCCGAGATGCTTTCAAAAGGTATCTATAGTTTTAGTTATGCGATTGAGAAAGCATACCTCAACATGTTTAAGTTGTTCGGGATGTTTGATTATATTAGTCAATCCGATAGCTTTGTTGGTCAAGTTTATAAGTGGCTTCAAATCGTTGGGATTTCATTGTTTGTTCTGGTAACTCTCATTCGTCTTATAATGGCTATGGCAGGAGCACCTTTCAGGTACCGAGAATTCTTTAATCACATTATTCTGGTAACTTTTTCTGTAACTGCACTTCCGGTGTTCGCTTCAAAATTTGGTAGTGCTATAGCGAAGGATACCGTAGGACTAGCCTATTATGACATAACGGGTAGCGGTCAGAGTGTTTCGCTTTCTGTAACGCCATTTAGGGGCAATACGGTTGACCTCGAAATGCTGTATGCAATGGATTTTGATACAGATAAGTTAGGCTATAATGAAGATACTCATTTTATAGCGGGGGATAAAAACTGGAATACCATTTCAGATGGTAATATTTGGTTCACCAATTTTACTGAAACTTATGGCCCAACCAATAAAGCCATGTTGCAGTATTATTCTGGACGTGAAGGACGAGTATCGTCGCTACCTAAGATGTTAGGAATACGAGAAGATGGTTCGATTGATTTGGGGCAACAGGTTAAAAATAGTGCTGCGATGTCTAACCCAGTAACAGCCCTTCTTCTAACCAGTAAACTGTTCTTTACTGGTTGGAAAGAGCAAAAAGACTTGAAGGAGGACCAGGCAAATTCACCCTACAATGGATTCTCTGATGTAATGAGATCTACGCTCAACACCATTCGTTATGCAGATGGCAAGATTGCTTATGCACGAGTCACTACGTCAAAATCAGGTTATTTCCTTGGTTTTGATAATACTGCTTTCTTACCAACTTATGCTCGCTATAAAGTTGACTGGATTGCACTGATAACTCAGCAAATCATTCTTTTACTTCTACTTATTGGATTGCTAGTGACTACGGTACGAGTGATTTTCAAAACGCTTATAACAGTAATTATCTCACCACTTGTTTCTTATGCAGCAGTTGGAAATAGTATGAGAATCTTGGAAGTTTGGCAGGAAGTTATGACAGGAATTGCTGCCATCTGGTTCCAACTACTATTCGTCAAAGTAGCTCAATGGTTCTTAATTACTTATAGCGAAGTGAAGCTCAATCTAGGTTCTGGAGCATCTGATGCTGCTAAGAAAACTCTGGGTGGAAGTTTCTATGACGGCTTAGATCCATTCCAACATGCCATTGCGACAATTGCGGTTTACCTTGGTGTTTATCTTGCGGTTTCTCAAGGCTCAAAAGTTTTGGAACGCTGGCTAGGTATTGAAACTAACCTTTCAAGTGGAACTAAGGCTGGAGTCGCTACAATGGCTGTTGGTGCTATGGCTGCTAAAAAAATGGGTGGTGGTGCTAGAAACTTCGCTGTTGGTAGGTATAATCCAACTACTGGCAGACGAAATCAAAGTGGATTTAACCGTCTCAGAAATAGTGTTAGTAGTGGAACCAGAGTTGGTGTAAAAGGACTTAAGAGTGCCGGAAGCGTGGTAGGGTCGACCACAAATGATATCAGACGAGGTGCTATGTCGGCTGCAGGTGCTACTGCAGGTGCTGTAGCTGGAACTTGGAATGCATTTTCTGATACGACAGATCAGGACCTTACTGCTTTTCAAGTAGCAAGAAGAGCGGTAGGGGTAACCGGAAGGAAACTATCAACTAGCACTAAAAATACGTTTAATAGTGCTATAAGTGGCACAAAAGAAGTAATGACTTCCGGTAAGGAGGTTGTTGGGACAGAATTCAGGAATGTAGGTCAAGCAATTAAGAAGGACTTCTCAAGTAGTTTCGGAGAACGTTATACTAGTACTAAAGATAATGTCAATGATAGTATCTTGAATTATAATAGAGCAGAGAATAATGGTGCCGGAAGGATAACGCCTAAAGGGAGTACGTCAAGTATTATTTCCCCTACTCAGAGATTATCAAAGAAGAATAGCTTAGATAGTGACAGTCGATTCCAGAAGTTTGATGCTGGAGAAGACGGAGAATTGTGATAATAATCTCAAAAAACAAGCTACAAGGGTTGCTCAAGTCCGTAGATAACCTATATAAGACGGCCGGTATTTCAGACGTAGAGGTCGCTGAAACATTGGGGATGGAGACGCCTTATGCCTATCGTAATGAGGTTCAGGTGTCTGTTCGCCGTGTTAAAGGTCAGCTTGAAACTGGTTTCTATCGCAAGAATTCGCATGACTTGATTCCAATTGAAGATTTCCTCATTCAAGACAAGGAAATTGATAAACTCATTGTCTTTGTCCGTGACCTTCTCCGTCGCTATGACCTCAAACCTTATGATGAGAAGGAGCAGACAGGGTTGATCCGTCATTTGGTGCCAAACAGGTCAAGGAAGTCTACGGCGTTGAAGTTATCGAAACAGCTGTCTAAGATGCTAAGAAAAATGTGGAACGTAACGGCATTACTAACGCTCACTATATGACTGACTCAGCTGAAAATGCAATGGCCAAGTGGAGCAAGGAAGGCATTAAACTAGACGTTATCTTTGTGGCCTCACTACGCAAGGGCTTGACGGAAAGCTTCATTGCCAGTGTGGCCATGCAAGCCGAGAAAATTACTTACGTCTTATGTAATCTAGCAACCATGGCGCGTGATATCAAACGCTATCAAGAGTTGGGCTATGAATTGAAGAAAGTACAGCCGGTGGATTTGTTTCTGCAGATGATCCGCCCATGTGATAGGATTCGTAGAATGAGGAGGGATACCGACGATATGATACGGTAAGTCCGAACCGCTAAGTGTGTAGCTTTGCTCGTAAAAGACTAGAAACCTTTAAAAAAAGAGAATAGTAAAAAAGCCTAGATTTTAAGGCTTTTTGTCGTATGTAGTGGAATTATCAGAGTAAGAGTTCAAGTTGAACTTCAAGATGGGATACCCTGCTAAGATGTCAAGCTATTTTCATAAACCCTTGGGGGCACGGATTTGTTTCCATCGACGAAGAATTTGGGGGAATAAAAAGTATCTCCCATATTCTGTTTTCTAAAATTTTATATCTAGAAAAATTGTAATAAATTAATCGACTTAATAAAATGTGTATATATTTCCAGAAAACTTAAAGGGTTGTGTTTAGTTGTTCAAAGGTATTTTTTATATGGTTTGTTAATGGTATTCATAATGCTACTTTAGTTAGAATGAATTTAAACGCTTATTGATTGTATATCATAAACTCTTTGATAAGTTTTATTTAATGTCACATTAGCATTAGTTACTAATCCGATACAATAGACTTCTATGAAAAAATATATAGACAAGAAAATTAATTATATATTTTTTACAAATTTAGCGAAATGTTCGGTGTATTGTAATTTAATTTTTTCTTCACCTAAAAAATCAAATACTTGTATAGCATGTTCCATTTTTTTAATACCATTGGATGAGTTCATCTTAAATTCAAAATAGCCTTTTGCATACAAAAAGACAGTTTGCTCGTAGTAATTCAGCTCATTATCTAACAATTTTTCTATTTCATCATTAAGATATGAACAATGAGAAAATTCTCCCATGTCTATACTTAAAATTAAGCAGTTTATTGCGAGCTGAGTAACAAATCGTTTATTAGTTTTATTTAACGTAGAATAGATATAATTGTTCAACATTTCTTTTGTCAGTAAGTAGTAGGAATTGTAGTTAATAGTTCTTACACAATTACCTAGAAGAATTATTTCGTAATAGCCCCAGCTTTCAACCTTAAATAGATAATCTGTCAATTGAAACAACTCTTCATCTGATGGGGCAATACTACTATCCAATGTATGGAGAATGGATTTAATCATTGTTTTTTTGAAGTTATTCAACTCATAGTTTGAATATTCAGAAAGAAGATTTGCGATATTATCAATATTTTGTGATGAATACTGTGTTCGAATGTATTGTATCAAGTTAGCAAAGGATGCTGTTTTAGTGTAGTTACTGTCATGGAGAATCAAAAATTCATCTAAAGATATATGTAACTTGTCCAAAATATTAATTAGTCGAATGCAAGATATCTCTGATTCGCCTCTTTCAAATCGAGAAATTTGTGATTTCGATAAATTATTATCAGCAATAGAGCACAAGCTGACTTGTTTCCCTTTGCGAATCTTTCTAAGTGTTATACCAAGTTTTGATTTCATAATTTTCCCATTTTCCCAACAAAAAAATAAACTGTTTTTATTTATTATACAATAAATAAAATTTAAAAGGAGGCATAAGATGAAGAATTTTTTAAAACTTGTACCAATTTTACTACTTTTTATGGATATCATCATTATTGTCGGTAGATAAGATGCTTAGGTGTACACCTAAGTCTTTAGAGACTCTAAAGACTTAGTTATCTATAGTTTAGAGAATGGGATACTAGGCAGACTGAGTAATTTAAAATGTTAGCCGTTAATTTTATCCCTTTTTTTTCGTCCGAACCAATAAAAACAAATTATAAAAATTACTACTTTGTTTTTCGAATACCCAATTATAAGGAGATTGAAAATGTTTAATGAAGATTATTATTTAGAAGTAATTGAAAGTTTTGGTTATAATCCCTTAAAATTCAATAAAATTAATTTTACTTTACCTGGTATCGATATATCGGAAATGAGTAATTTATGGCTATGTAGTTATAATATTGATGAAGATTTTAATCCTAGAAGTAAGACTTTATTTACGACTGGTATAGGATTATCAGGAGTACCACATCTGGGAACCATATCTCAAATTACAAGAGCAATTAAACTTTGTAAAAATAACAATGTTCAAATTGTTCTAGGAGATGTAGACGCATATACAGGTAGAAAAACTTCTTGGGAAAGTACTGAATTATTAAAGACTAAGTATGAAAAATTCATTAAAAATATGGGTTTTGATGGAATTATTAGAGGCCAAAGTACTCCAGATTCGAATGTATATGTTACGCATTCGAAAATTTGTAAGTATTTTTCACATGAAATTGCAGAACAATCTGAAGAAGATCTTCATGAACTTTACGTTTCTAACGGGAAGGTCGAAAAGGATATGACATTTAATCGAGAGTATTCTCTATCTTTGATGTGCGCAGATTTTATTGATCCACTTATCAATAAAAATTATGATGAAGTAGTTGTCTTCTTGGGATTAGACGAGCATAAATATGTACAGGCAGCTAATAAAGTACTTACTGCTTTATCAGATGAATTTCCTCAGGTCAAAGGGAAGAGTATAAAGGCATTGTACTCTCCTTTGATTTCAGGCTTTAATGGATTTCCAAAGATGTCGAAAAGCTTTCCAAAATCTTCAATTAATATCGAGGATAGCACTGAGTCAATTACACAGAAAATCCTTAACGACAACTATAAGTTCAACGATAATTCTACTGTTACAATTCAGCTTATGAAATCTATAGGTAACTATAAAGAAATAGAGAAATATATTCAAGTTATGGAAGCTCAGCCGAATGAGTGGGTAAAAGAAAAAGAAAAATTTATTGATATATTATTAGAAATTAGGGAGAATTGGTATAATGAATGAATTAGCAAAAAGCTTTTCAATAGTGGATCAAACTAGTTGTATTCTTCAGAGAATATTGAATGAAAGGAATATTTCCGAAGAAGACCTGCGAAAAATGATGAATTTGTTATTAAATAACAAAGACTTAAAAAATATTGACTCTTTTTTATCTGCCTTTTTAACGGGAATATCATTTTTGGATTTATCTTCAGATGACATATCTTCGCTAGTCGATGAAATATTATCAAAAGATAAATATATTCCTTATAAGAATGATTTAAAAGACATAGATAATATAATATGTGTAGCTGGCTCGGGGAAAAAATATCATAAAACTTTTAATGTAACGACATTTGCAGCCATTTTAGCTTCTGGCCTAGGTGCTAAAGTGGTGAAACCTGTATCGAAAGGAGTAACATCAAAGTTAGGTTCTGGAGAATTATTAGAAACCTTGAAAATCTCTGCGTATAGTAGTATGGATAACATTTATAATCAATTAAGACAACAGGATATTTGTTTTGTATCAATTGAAAAAAATATTCCTACATTTGATAGTATATACGGAGGAAGGCAATTAGCGATTTCACCTCTTAGTCATGTATTACCTGGATTAATGTCTCCTATCAAGTGCCAACATATTTACTATGGATTAAGTTCAAGTGAACATTTAAAATCCTTAGAATTATTTAGGAAGTATGGAGTTCTTGGAAATATTTCTGTTGCTTGTTCTTATTACTGTGGTGGATTTATTGATGAATTAATTATTGGGCCTAATAGTAAATTATCAATAATGGATTCTGATAATCAGATCAATGAGGTGAAAATCTTAGAGCAAATTTCAGATAAAATTGAACCTATTAATATCAGTTCATTTTCTAATGAAAAACGTAATGTTGAATATATACTTCAAACTATTGATGGTGGAATCATTAATGATTATACAAAAGTAATTGCTATAAATTCAGCAGGTATTTTAATTACCGCTAACGTTTTTAGTAACCTTGAGGAAGCTTACCAGGCTTCTTTAAATTATATTAAAAATTTAAAATTATCGAATAGAATAAAAAAGTTACGAAAGTAAATTATTATTTTGGAGAAGGATTATGTCTATATTTCAGAAACTATTGAATAGAAGAAATTCAACAGGTTATTCATTACTAACAACTAAAGAGCAATTAAGTATGAATGATTTTTTATCGCTAGTTGGGAAAATCCAACAAACTCTTGAGAAGAATGGAATACACACTGGGGATAAAATTGTTCTTGTAATGACGCCTTCTAAAGAAGCTGTTGCAACAATAATGGCTATTGGCTTAATAGGTGCTACATATGTTCCTGTAGATATTAGTATGCCAAAGAATCGAATAGGTTATATTATAAAGGATACTAATGCTAAAGCTGTCATTACAAACCAAAAATACTTATTATTGCAATATAGTTATAACACTAAAAAAATACTCATAAAAGATATTGGGTATCGCAATGCTCCAAGTCCAGTACTAAGAAAAAGAGATAAGGAATCTACGGCTTATATTATATACACCTCGGGAAGTACTGGAAATCCCAAAGGTGTTGAAGTATCATTTTCAAATTTGGAATTCTTTATTAAAAATTTTAATGATACTTTTATGTCAAATGAAAATTCAGTTTTTATACTGAATACAGCACTTCAGTTTGACGTGTCTATAGCAGAGTTATATGGTTGGATATCAAGAAATGCATCTTTATTTATACTTGATAATAAAGAAATAAAAGATGTAAAAAATCTACCTTTGATTATAAAAGAATATAATATTACTCATTTATCAATAGCTCCCTCTATAATAAATGCTTATGGAGATAATGAAATTAATATTTTAAAAACTTCAAACTTGGAGTATGTACTAGTAGCAGGGGAAGAGTTTCCAATCTCATTAGCGAAAAAATTACAAGATTTGGTCATGCAATCTAAAGTTTATAATTGTTATGGTCCTACAGAAGCTACAGTATATGCTACGTATTATAAACTTTCAATAAATGATTTAGATAAAGAAAAAATACCTATTGGTAAACCCTTCAATAATATTTCTACGCTTCTAGTTCCTGAGGCTGATACACCCTATTTTGAATTATATTTAACTGGAGATGGAATTGCGAAAGGATATATTAATTTACAGAAAAAAACAAATGAATTCTTTCCAAATATAGGTGGAAAAAGATACTATCGAACTGGTGATTTGGTACTATCAGATGAAGGAACGGGAAATCTCATATTTGCTGGTAGAAAAGATTTTCAGTTAGAAATAAATAGTATCCGTGTTGAACCAGGTGAAATAGAAAATGCAGTTGCACCGGTATTAAATACTGACAAATGCATTGTATTGAAATTAAATAAACAATTGGTTTGCTTTTATTTAAAAACAGAAGATACCAAAAATGTAGATTATACTAAAAATAAGTTACTTGAAATTTTACCGAATTATATGATTCCGTCAATTTGGAAACCTTTAGAAACATTTCCGCTGAATATTAATGGGAAGATCGATAGAAAAAAATTGGTAGAGGATTTTTCAGAACAAAATACCATTAAAGAGGAAGGTAAGAGCAAATTATTAGATGATATTCGGTACATTTCAGGTATATCGAACCTAGAATTACATGACAATTTGTTCGATTTTGGTATTGACTCTCTTTCAGTTGTTGAATTGGAAATATACTTAGAAACAGAATATTCAAGAAGTCTTCCCTCGGGTTATTTATACCTACATCCCACCGTAATTGATATACAAAATGATTTAGGTCGTAATGATCTGTTTATTATTGATAAAAATCAAAGGGTAGGAAGAATATTGGAAGATAAACAAATTGCGTTTAAACTGACTAAAGAAAAAAATAATTATTATAAATTGAAAATTTCTGAAGGCGATTTATCTGCATTAAAATTGATTGATACTCAGAGTGAGGATTTTTCTCATATTCAAAGTGCAGTTTTTGAAGAAAATGAAATCTCAATATTCAATAGAGAAAGCAATTCTACAAGTATTATAAACTTATATGAGAAGGATTGTCAAAATTCATACGAATCAACTATTTTTCAAAAAGTGTATTTTAATATTAAATTAAATAGTTTTATTGATGTTGACTTTGAATATTCAGACAATCTCTGTGCAGATGAAACTAAAAATTTAATCAAATATTTAGTTAATAAAATTGAGGTTTTTAGAACAACAATAAATAAGAATTCTGATGATATTTTGTATAGCAATGTTTATAAAAAATCAAACATATCAATAAATATTAAAGACTTGACTACATTAAATCAAGTTAAGAGAGAAAAATTAATTGAAGAAGATAAAATAAATGCCAAAAATTTAATTATGAATAATTTATTTGGAACTCCACTCTATAGAATATTGGCATATAGAGTATCATTTAATAAAATAAAATTAACTCTCATATTGCATCATAGTATTGCTGACGGTGCGAGTTCAGTAATTTTATCTAAATATGTAAGTAATTATTTTCATAAAAGAGACACAATATCACTTGGAACGAAGATTTACTTAGAAAAATTAAGTAAAAATTCAAACGCTACACAACTTTTAGAAAATAGCTATATAGAAAAATTAAAAAGCATAAATAAAGATTTTCCGAATAATATACAAAAATCTTCTATTTGGGAAAAAGGATTAAAAATAGTAAAAAATATTGGAGAAATGGATAAATGGCAAAAATTTTTGTTAGTAGCTGACGAAGTGACTAATGAATATATGCAAATAAATGAGTTAGTTGAAATAACATTTCAAATGCTTTTTGATTTTAGAACTATTGGAGAAGATGAGTTTGAACTATTAGTAAATGATTGTCATGAAACTGTTACATTTTATAGACATAAAAATACAAATACCGTAGAATTCATAAATGACTTTTATAGTCATATTCAAAATTTTCATTATAAAAATGGGATTAGTCTTGGTTACGCAATCTATAATAATTTCCCATTTTTTAATAAAAACCAACAGAAACTTAAAGACATTGTCGAAATTTCTCCAATAAATATAAATTATATAGGGGAAATTTCTGAAAAAAAAATAAATGAAAAGATTAATGAGATAGAACAGTTAAAGGTTCAGCTGAAGAATTTGAAAAATCAAACACGATTTACAGCATTCTCAAGTGGAGACGATATTTATATCTTTCAGGTGAGTAATTTATGAAAAATAAATCAGATTTAGTTTCAATTTTAGTTGAAAAAGTAGGAATCTGTGGTTCGGATAAACAAAAGATACTTCAGAATAATATGGGGGTTCAATTTTTAGGTCATGAAATTCTAGGCATAGACAATTTTCATAAAAAATATGTTGCAGTAAATCCTAATATACATTGTGGAAAATGTTTTTATTGTTCTAGAAAAGACTTTAATTTGTGCTCTAATATTAAAGCTATCGGAAATAATATAGATGGTGGATTAAGAGGGAGTATACAAATCCCGTTAGATAATATATTATATCTAGAGAATAATAACATCAAGTATATTTTATTAGATCCGTTGGCGGTAATTATACATGGTTTAGGACTAGTTAATATAACTGAGAGTGATAATGTATTAGTAATTGGAAGCGGTACATTAGCTAAATTATTGATTTGGATTCTGAATAGAAAAAAAATTATCCCAAGTGTAGTCAATAGGCATGGTTATATAAAAGACAGTAATAAGAAACTTAAATTAGATAAAGTATACGATAATAAGCAATTAATTACGAAAAAATTTCAATATACTTTTGAAATGGTAGGATATGAACAAGTCGATTCCTTGGAGAAAGCTATTTTTTGTACACAGAAAAAAGGGAATATTGTATGCTTTGGAGTATTTCCTAAAGGCTATATAGCTCCTATAGAATTGCGGTCGCTTTTTGAAAATGAAATAAAGATTCAAGGTGTTAGGTCCTTTGTTCCTGATGATTTTAAAAAAGCAAAAGAGATTTTAGACGAAACTAATGATGAGGTTTTAGATGTTATTAGTATTGAGTATACAAAGTTTAAAACGTACGATCAATTACTGAGTCAATCTAATGTTGAAGGTGTTGATAAATTGGTCGTAGATTTAACTTAGAAAGGAAAAATTCTATGGATTCTTGTGTATTTTGTGATATTGTAGCACGAAAAAAGTTTGGAAAAATAATTTTTGAAAATGAAACAACGATGGCATTTTTATCAAATAAACCAGACGCGACTGCACATATATTAGTTATTACAAAAGAACACTTTGCAAATTTAAATGATGTTAATATTGAAAAATATATTGAGCTACAAAAAACTTTACTTTTGATTAATGACCATTTAATAAACAATTGTGACTATACTGGAGTTAACATCTTAATGGCTAGTGGAAAAAGTGCTGGGCAATCTGTTGAACATGTTCACTATCATCTTATACCAAGAAACGTTGACGATGGTATTAATGCATGGCCAGTTTTATCTAATAGAAAGCATGAAACTTCTGATGAACTTTATCAAAAGTTAAAAATTACTTCAAAAAGTAATTTTTAATTTGTCTAATAAATTATTTGTTTTAGTAAGCTTACCTGGTGTTGGTAAGTCTACTATTTCAAAAAGACTAGAAAACTAAGGCATTTTCGTTGTTTCGTCTGATGAATACCGAAAATTTTTTACTGAATTTAAAGATGATTACGAGTTTATATTTTCAGTGATGAATTCAGTAAGCTTGCAGGCTTTTAAAAAAGCATGTAGTATATGATTCTACGAATTTAAATATTATTAATCGAAAAAATACTTATGAATACTTTAAAGAGGCTAAAAAGAACCCATTGAAGGTATTGATTGCGATATATCAATTAAAGTAGCATTGGATAAAAGGGATAATGGCATTGAAATTATTAGAGATAATTATAACCAGAATAATAAAACCATAAAAGTTCAAGAACAGATTTAGTTTAAGAGTACGTAAGATATTTCAAATAAATTTTTCTCAAACTAGATTTATCATAATATTATCTGGAATAAAAATATATTTTTTTGGAGGAATCATAGTGAAAATAAATGAGAAAAAAAATATAATACACTTAGTTAGTAGTAAAGGGATCTCTCTAATCGGAGATATCATGTTTGATTTTGCGAATAATACATTTCTTGCGGCTTCAAATCCAACTTCACTATCATTGGTCGCTATCTACCAATCATTAGAGAGTGTGATTGGTGTCCTATTCAATTTGTTTGGAGGGGTTATTGCCGATAGTTTCAAGAGGAAAAAAATTATTATTGGAACCAATATGTTATGTGGCCTTGCTTGCATAATTCTCTCGTTCATAACTGATAATCAATGGTTGGTTTGTGCAATTGTAATGACAAATGTCATATTGGCATTTATGAGTGCATTTTCTGGACCATCTTATAAAGCTTTTACGAAAGAAATTGTAAAAAAGGATAGTATCTCCCGATTTAATTCATTGCTAGAGACTACTAGTACTATAATCAAAGTAACGGTTCCTATGGTAGCAATTTTCCTATATGATACACTAGGGATACATGGTGTGTTATTATTAGATGGATTATCTTTTTTTATTGCTGCATCACTGATTTTCTTTATTATACCTGTAAATGAAGAGGTAAAGCCAAAAGAGAGTATGACGCTAAGAGGAATCTTTGCTGATTTAAAAATAGGATTTATGTATGTATATAGTCATAAACAAATTCTTATTATCATTACCCTTTCAGCACTTGTTAACTTTTTCCTAGCAGCCTATAATTTATTGTTGCCATACAGTAATCAAATGTTTGGAAGTATTTCAAGCGGGCTTTACGGGACCTTTTTAACAGCAGAAGCGATTGGTGGGTTTATTGGTGCAGTATTGAGTGGCTTTGTGAATAAAGAGTTATCAAGTAAGCGATTAATGATGTTTTTGACTTCATCTGGACTGATGTTAATGTTAGCCACCCCATTCTATATTATGTTCCATAACTTAATTATTTTATCTTTCTCACCAGCATTATTTAGTTTATTTCTTTCTATTTTTAATATTCAATTTTTCTCAATTGTACAGCGAGATGTGGATAATGAGTTTCTTGGGAGAGTATTTGGGATAATATTCACTGTAGCTATTCTCTTCATGCCAGTTGGAACAGGAATTTTTTCAATGATATTGGATCCTCAAAACGTCTTTAATTTCTTAATTATTGGAATATCTATTACTTTGTTATCGTTGGTATTTGGTACACTATTTAAAAAGTACAATGTGCATTAATGATTTAAATTTTTTTCTAGTGTGGATATATTTTAGAAAATTTGATTCTGAAATTATAATAAATTCAAACGAAAAAAGAAAAAACACTCTGATTCCTATGTGCTTTGTGATATGCTACCTCTTAAGTAGACATAGTAAATACTTAAAATCTACTTAAGAGGTATTTTTACGGGCTCTTTTCTACCATTTGTCAAGTCTATCAAGACTTTAAGTAAAAAAAGAGATAAGACAGTAGTTATTCTGGCTCTTTGTCAACTGTAGTGGGTGACGAAAAGCTAACATCTAGAGAGGACCCGATAGGTCCTCTCAGATTGAAGACAAAGTCCTCAGAAGTTATACTTCTGGGGACTTTTCTTGCTTTGAAGGAGTATAATAAAAGAAAAAGGTATTTGATGAGGTGTTCCTATGTTTCACAAAGAAAACCCTGAGTACAGTCGACGTCAAGTAGGCTTCTATACGCTTGATGAACTTGTGCCTAAAGACCATTTTCTAAGAAAAGTTGAGGAAACGATTGACTTTTCTTTTATTTATGGCCTTGTCGAAGATAGTTATTCCTCCGATAATGGTCGTCCTAGTCTAGACCCTGTCCTGTTAGTTAAGATTCCGTTGATTCAATGTTTTTATGGCATTCGTTCTATGTGCCAAACCATCAAGGATATTGAGGTGAATACAGCTTACCGTTGGTTTCTTGGCTTATCTCTGGACGATAAGGTACCACATTTTACAATTTACGGTAAGAACTATAGCCGACGCTTTGAAAACAAGGAAGTGTTAGCACACATTTTTAGTCATGTGCTTCATCATGTTTTGGAAGCAAGGCTCATTGATCCCTCAGAAATCTTCATCGATGGGACACATATCAAGGCAGCTGCTAATAATCATAAGTACAAAAATGTTGTGGTTGATCAAAAAGCTAAATTCATGAGTGAACAACTGGAAATTGAGATTAATATAGATAGGAGAAAACACGCAAAAAAGTTCTTAAAGCCCGCCAAAAAAGGCGAAGCTAAACCTAAGAAACAATCAATGACAGATACAGACAGTGGTTGGTTTCACAAGGGAGAGCACAAGGAAGTCTTCGCTTACAATGCCCAGGTAGCTTGTGATAAACATGGTTGGGCCTTGCCTTATACAGTTGAAGCAGGCAACATCCATGATAGTCAGGTCTTCCCTGCTTTTTTTGCCAAGTTAGAATCCTTCTCACCTGAATTCATTATTGCGGATTCAGGCTACAAAACACCTAGTATCGCCAAGTTTCTTTTGGAAAAAGGGATTACACCAGTTTTCCCTTACACTAGACCAAGAGGTAAGAAAGATTTTTTACGTCCAAAAGACTTTGTCTATGACGAACATTTTGACTGCTATCTTTGTCCAGAGAACCAGATATTAACTTATCGTATAACGACACGTGAAGGTTATCGAGAGTATAAAAGTTATCCTAAAATTTGTAAGACCTGTCCCTTGTTAGCGATTTGTACTGAAAGTCGTCAGCACCAAAAAGTTGTTGTGCGTCATATTTGGAAAGATGCCCTAGAAGTCTGTGAAGATATTCGCCATCAAAGTGGGATGAAGGAACTGTATCAATACTGTAAAGAAATGATAGAACGCCTATTCAGAACAGCCAAAAAATATCATAACTTACGTTATACCAGAGAAGAAGGAGAGTTCTGTTATTTTAAATGTATCAAGATTGTTGAGGGATTAAGTCAAAATATAAAAAGACAAACATCAAAAGAATGTTTGTCTTTACTTTAGCCCTACATGAGAAAGGGTGGCCCTGACTTATAAACTACGGCAGAAATATATTACATATGTTCATATAGAATTAATTTGAGAGGTAAGGTAGTACTGAAAGATAGTAAAGTAACTCACAATTTACTCAGTATTCTGATAAATAATTCTTTTAACTTTTCTAAGTCTTCATGGACTGTCCCGTCCATATAGAGATTATAAACTTCATCGTCTTGTTCCACTCGTATCTGTGCAGAGTAACCTTTTGATAGAGCTAAAGCACGAATAACCTCTCGTTGAGTTCGTCCATTACCCTCTCGAAAGGGATGAAAATAATTAAGATTATCAAGAATTTCTGTTAAATGCATAATGATTTCATCTTTGGAGTTGCCAGTTTGATGATAGGAATGAATCAGATGATTCATATGAGTTTCAGCTGTATTAAATGACTGTATTGGCATAAAAGGATTACCGCTTTTAGAGATATTTACCTTACGATATTGTCCAGCCCAAGCGTAAACATCTTGAAATAAATAGTTGTGAATGGCTAGAATATCGCTCATGGAATAAACTTGAATGGGCTCTAAACGCAAGTCTGCAAGCCTTCTAGTAACGAATAAGTGTTCATTTCGGTAAGCTTCTTCGATATTTGTAATATTTTGTTTATTGACTAAGACTGTAGAGTCTGGATAGGTATATTGGTTATTAGGGTCAATGTACTTATATCCTTCATATTGATTCTTAACCAATGTTCAATTCCTTTCGTCTGTTAGTGACATAGGTTTTTAAATCAATTACATCCTGAACAGTAGGCTCATAATTTTCAATCATTGAAGATCCGATAGCATACCAAACGGTATCAAAATCTGAATAATTATCAAAAGAAATTCCTAAAATTGTTAATTCTTCTTCATTTACATCAAGAGTCATGGCATACCTCCTTGTATATCAATATTATTGTACCATAAACCCTTTATATTTACAGGAAAGATGGAGATAGTTATGATTGATTGAACTGTTGATAGGATATTTTCATCATAAAAAACGAAATGATAGAGGGGATAGTATGGAATCAGATATTATCCATAATAGGATTGTTTGATTTGTGATTAATTTTCAAAGATTTACTTGAATGATAAAAAATGATCTAATCTCAATAGACTTTGAGTATTGATAGTTACTACGCAGAGGTAGTGTAACTTACTTAGACATTTAATATAAAGTTTTATTTGACTAGCTACTTTCTTCCTCGCTGTTTGGAGGCTGGCCAATATAAAAAAGAGAGACAGCCTTGGACTACCTCTCTTAGATTATAGACAAACTACTTTTTCAAAGGTGGTTTGTTTTTTATTTTCTTAACATAATAGCATCGGCTGAATAGGTTTCCCCTCATTATTTCTTTGCCATGAAGAATAAGAACAATGGATTGAAAAGACTGATGATGAATAGAATAATACCACCTATAATCAATAAGCCAAACAATGGATAAAAGAAACTAGAGATAGCTCCTAAAAAGAGGCCTATAGAACGAATGATGCCATGAAGTGTCATAAATAGACAAAATAAGGCAAATATCGCGGTTAAACTCATCGAGAATTTCAACCAAATCAGTTGTGCAGTTTTGCCTTTGAATTCGAACAAAAAAGTGGCAAGGCAACAGCCGATAGCAATAAGAACCGAAAATAGTAGCCATTTAAAAGATGTCCATGTGCTGATATAGAGTGAAAAATAAAATTCTTGTAAAAAGTCTAGCATCCTAAAACCCTCCTAAAAGATTATTGTGATTATATTTATTTGATTGTAACAGGAATTAAGTAGCTAGACAAGGACAGAGAGCACTAAATAGAAGTGATCAATCAAAATCATGGAGAAGTATGAGTAGCTAATAGGTGTCACTGGGTTACGAACGCCCTATAGTGTTTTGTAGAATAGGGAAGAATAATGTTTATGGAGGAAATAATATGCCAGGTTTAATTGAAGAACCAGTATTGACAAAAAAAGAACTTAGAAAACGAAATAAAGAACTTAAGAAACAGAAAAAAGAAGAGACACGTAAAAGTAAACAAGCTAAGAAGAAGGAAAAGCAAACACAATATGAAAGTATCGACCTTGGTGAACGTGCCGGAGAGGAATTTGTGTATGTTCCACTCAATAAGAAGAAACGTAATGATTTTTTAGACACGGTTGCGATAACTGATGTGAAGTCTATCCTATATGGCTATCCTAATCAACCGATACGATTGGCTAATGGCTATTCAGGCTATGTGCAGATTTTTGAGGTGTTTGGGCAAGATATTCAAGCGATGTCTAACGAAGAACAAGCAGCTATTAAGGTAGGCTTCACTCTTTTTCTGTCTGGTACTACCTTTGACATGATGATCCAGACAACAAAATTGCCAACAGATGTCTCGAGTCAATCAAATGAATTGCTACGTCTTCTAGATGAAGTCAAACAAGAGCAGAACGCTCCAGAATTGATTATCAATGATGGCGATGACATTGATACCATCTCACGTAAAGAGAGACTAGTTTATCAGCTTAGACAAAGAGAAGATATTTTGAAAACAAAATATCTCGTCCAACAAGTCATTGCGATCAATCAACAAAATATCGAGTTCTTTATTTGGGTGTTTGGAGATACTTTGGCTGAAATTGATTCCAATACACGTACCACACTAACGATTGCTTCGAGCCACGGATTTGCCCCTAAAGTTGTATCTGTCGAAAAGAAGGAAGAGTTGTTGACTCAATATTACAACTTTAATGATTCACTGAATGTTTCGCCTAACCAGTATTAGAAGGAGTTTACATGGATTTAAGTTCACGAAAAATCAAGAAATATATTCGAGAGGGATATGACCTCAATCTTATTAGTAGGATTCAAAGTGATATTCCAGATTTTAAATATGATGATAGATATTGGAGACAAGCAAACGGTTATTATAAGATTGCTCATGTTCCATATGACCGATACCCAGAACACGGTTTACCTGACTTCTGGATGAGTGATTTAATGCTAGTTGATAATGTTATCAGTTTTATGTCTTTAGAACATGCTTCAAATAGCGAAATGTCAGAATTAGCCTCAAAAGCTATCTCTAATATGTTAGCAACGCAAAACACAAAGGCTGCACAAGATGCAGATGATAAGATGCGTATTAGTTCTTTGTTAGACTATCGCGAAAAACTTGGTAACAATGTTCCTTCTAAAAAAATTCACACTCGCTTTTTATTAGCTGCAAACACATTGGAGCAACTGGTAGAACGAGAAGCTGACCTTAAGCAACAGTTGAATCAGTATTCTATCTCTTCTTCAGATGGCATGCAAGACGTCGAATATCATACAGCCTTTATTCCAGCATCTCGTTTAGAAGACACTCCACTACGTCGAAAAGGACAAGCAGCATCCGTTTGGGATTTAGGTGCTGGCTATCCTTTTAACCATACAAACTTAATGGATACCTATGGTGTTTACTTAGGAGAAACACGTACTGGTGGTGTTGTTAACTTTGACCTTTTGCATGAAGATAGGGAACGTAAAATTCCTTCAATGCTGATTGCCGGAGCAGGAAACGGGAAAATGAAACTGCTAGGTAATTTGATTGATACCTATTTTGCTAAAGGCCATACCATTTTTAACATTGACCTTACTGGGAAATTAAAAGAACTTACGGAAATGCAAGGTGGTCGATATGTCAAGATGTCTGGGACAAATAATCGAAATCATATTAATCTCATGCAAATTATTGCGACGGCTTCCTCTGCAGATGGAGAAACAACGGACCAGGTCCAGTCTTTCTATGCCCACCGTAATAAACTACGTGCTTTAGCTCAAATTCTTGATCCAGGGTTAAAGAACTCTGACCTCAATAATTTGTCGTCTGCTTTAAACGACTTTTATGAAGACCGTAGTCTGTGGAACCGTAATGCAGAAGTCATGGACCAAGAAGACTTAACGATTACTAATGTTATTCCAGAAGATTATCCGACTCTATCTCATTGGGTAGAACGCTTAAACAAGCTTAAAGAGGACAAAATCGCAGAGGGGAATGAAATTGATGCTGCAAGTTATGACCGTCTCTATAATGCTTTCTCTGGTCTCTTGGGGGATTATCGCTTCTTAAATGCGACCTCACAGTTTGAAGATTTCTCAAATGAACAAGTTGTGACCTTTGACCTCTCTGGGATTCAAGATACTGAACTTCTTAATATTCAGCTTTACCAAGTGTTATCTATCATTTCATCATACGCTGTAGCAAATGGAAGAAGGGTCTCTGAGTATTTCCGTAGAGGGATTATAGGGGGAGATAAGAGCCAACGACCTCATAGCATTATTACCATTAACGGAGCACATAAGCTCTTCAATTATCGTTATTCAGAGTCTCTTAACTTTCTAAAGGATTTGATTGAGAATGTAAGTAGTAACTATTCTGCATTTATTATGGAAATGAGTTCGTTAGATAACATTCTCTTGAATGCAAACTCTACGGACGCAGTGGACTACGTTTTAGCGACACGCGCGATTTTCTCTATGATGACGTATCGTGTCTTTTCTCAATTAGGTGATCTGACTATCCCTCGTCTAGCAGATGCTTTACAAGGGGAAATGACCGAGAGTGAACTTTCGTCACTTAAATATTTAAGAGATGGTGATTTCTTCCTAAATATTGCTTCTGTCAAGAACTTAGTCTTCAACCATCAACTAGCGGATAATAGGTCTTATGGGAAGTATCCGTATGATGAACATGTTCGCTATGCATTCTTACCTTAGAAATGGTGAAAGGGGGAAATACAATGAACCTACAGCAACCATATTCTGATGAGGCATTCCAACTACAAACTAAAATTCTGACAGAGGATAATCCGCATGATTTGGAAAGAATTGTAAATGATTACTTAGAGATCTTGGCTTACAAAAAGACCTGTCGTGTTGTTGATATTACTTATCAGATGCGAAAAACACATCTTTTAAGTAGTTTATGTGGCTTATTTGGAAGTCAGCAAGTGGATGAGTACTCAGCCATGATTATCTACCAAGAACCAGCTCGATTTGAGTCGAGAATATTTGAAACAGAAGAAGAGCCAGAGGAGGAAAATTAATCAATGACCACACTAATGCAAATGTCACTATGGGTTAACAATATTGCTTATGACATTAAGACACTACGTTTTTTTAGGATAGTCTCCTTTATTATCAGTTTAGTTCTTGGTTTGGTTGGTTTCTATAGCTATCTCATGCTCTATCAGACACTTTTATTCGCCTACGGTGTTCATTTTATGGCTATTGCCTATACACCGTATGTGTTTTGTGCCTTGATTGTAGCCATTTATCAGCTACTTACTGGTAAGAGACGTGAACGTATCAAAAAAGTAAAGCGTATCCTTATGTTTAGTCTTCTACCAATCTGTTTGATGAACACCTGGGGCTTTATCACGCTAGTGACTTGGGGGCTTGCATGGGTTATGGCTAAACTAGAATATAACCATAGAAAACGAGCTGTTAAGATCGTATCATTCTTCTCAAAGGAATATTCACCTCTTTTTGAAAAGAGATTGGCTAATCGAAGTAACTATTATGCTTATCAATCTGCTTATCGTCTCCTAGACTTGATTCAGGTGTCAGCTTATGAAGAACTCTTTAAGGAAGAAGTGACGGAAAAAGATTATAAAGCTGGTCTCGTTGTTAAAGAGTTACACCGTACTTTTAAAATCAAAGGTGTACCTTTTTCTAAGGTAACTGTCACAGATAAACTCTATATTGCTCCACAAAAAATGCCTATTATTGGCTTAAGGAGGTTTTAATATATGGTATCTTATCGTTTTAAACGAGATGGTCAGTATATTCAACGTGAACTAGAACTAGATTCTCTTAATGGTCATCAAGACCAAGTCTATCCGGAAAGCCTCGAAGAGCAAGTAGATTATTCAGCGTTTTACGATACCTACTATGACGGTTTTGGTGAAGACAGTATCTCACGTGAACAAGAGAAAAAACAAGGTCTCATTGCGCGTGGGAAAGAAAGATTATCCAGTGTCAAGGAGGATGTGACAGACTATTATAATTTGCAAGTGGAACGTCACAAAGACTATTACTCAGATGAAGATTCATTTTGGATGCGAAAGCAACAACAAAAACGAAATCGAAAATTCATTAAACAAAGTATCTTTCTTGCCCTAGGACTATTACTTGTATTTGGTTGGTATTGGCTAACCGCACTACTTCATTAAGGGGGTGACTGAGATATTTGAAACGAATAGGTGATAAAGCTGCTCGTGTTCTTCTAACGATTTTTGGAGTGAAGACAACCATTATTATAGGAACTATTTTAACTTTTGCGGTTATCTTAATTGCAATTATCACTGGTTTAATGGGGACGATTAGTACTTCCGGTGGGAAAGGTGGCAAGACTAACGCCCAATGTGTAACCTACCAAAAAGATGGCGCTGAAGAAGACGATGATGAAGAAGACGATGATGGCTCTAAGCCTCAATCGACTTCGACTAAAACAGACTCAGCATCTGCAGGCGACTCTGATCCCTTCACGAAGGGGACAAAAGCTTATGAGAATGCCCACAAAGTATTTATGGCTTTTGTGAATGCTGGATTATCTGGGGAATCTGCTGCAGGTGCTGTTGGTTGGGCAAACTCTGAAGGGAGCTATGACATTATTGGACGTGCCCAAGGGCATTATGGAGGTGGTATCAATGACTCCATTTCTAAGGGGGCTGTGCCAACGACAGGTGGTACATCTAACACACTTGGTGGTGGTGGAATCTTCCAGTTTGACCCCTACACGAAATATGCACCTCTTAATAGTCCAGATTGGGAAGATGCTGATAAGATGGTTGCCTTTGTTATCGATGCCATCTCAAAAGGTGACTGGAACCCAGCCTATGACGAATCTGGACATAACTGGTCATTCCAGGAGTTTGCGAAACAAACCAATATCGATGAAACTGCTATGTCATGGAATGCCTACGAGCGAGGCAATATGGCTTATGTCAAACCAGAACAGAAGAAGGCGGATGCAAGGAAGTTTGCGGAAGTCTTCGAAGCAAGTAAATATAAGTACGATGATGCCAAGTTCCAAAAGGCGTTTGGTGGTGGCGGTGCTTCTTCCAATAACTCCTCGTCAAGTAGTCAAAGTTCAGATGATGATGACGGTGACGACGATGAAGAAGATAGCGACAACGAAGACGATGATAATGATAGCAGTTCATCAAGTGACTCTAGCAACAAGGCTAGCAAAAAAGACAGCGATAAGGATAAAAAGACTATTGATACTGACAAAGCTATCAAGTGGTATAAGGATAAGCTAGGCAAGGTTAAGTATTCTCGTGATGCTCGTACTGGACCAGATAGTTATGACCATTCATCTGCTCTATACTATGCCCTTGTTGACGGCGGTGCTAAAGAATCTGGATCTCCAGTAGATACCGATTCAGAACACGACTGGTTGAAAGACAATGGTTATGAGTTAGTGTATGAGGGTTCCTGGTCGTCTAAAGATGATGTTCAAAACCGTGAAAAAGGAGACGTCATTATCTGGGGTACGAAAGGTAGTAGCTCTGGAGATAAAGGACAGACCATGCTAGTTGAGGACAAGGAAAATATTATCCAATGTTCCCCATCGACAGACGGGATTGCTGAGAATAATTATGGTCAATATCGAGACCGTATTACTATGGACTACGGAAAAGTCTATGTCTATCGTCCAAAAGAGTCAGAAGACAAGAAGTATAAGGATGATGACAAGGAAGAAGTAGATGCAGATACGTGTGGTAATAGCGATAGTAGTAATCTCAGTACTGATACAGGTCAGCCCCTTGATGTCCCTTATACCATTACCCAACTTTTCGGTGCATCAGCTAATGCAGGTGGACCAAATGCAGGTTCAGGACACACAGGAATGGATCTTGCAGCACCAGAAGGTTCTCCTATTTATGCCGTAACAGACGGTGAAGTAGTAGAGGTCAATGAAGAGGCGATGAATATCGACGGTAACCACGTGATGCACACTCTTCCAGACGGCACTATTATATATTATGGACATATGCGTGATGTTCCTCTTGTTAAGAAAGGTGATAAGGTCAAAAAAGGCCAACTTATCGGATATGTTGGACAAACGGGTGCAGCTACTGGACCACATATTCACTTTGAACGTCGGAAAACGAAAGTCTTCCAGTATGGTGATTTCTTAAGTCCAGCATCAATTATTTTAGGAGATACCCAACCACAAGTTGGTATGGTGATTGATCCTAAGACACAAAAAGGTGGAGCACCATCTAAAGAATAGACCAAAGAGAAGACATAGTAGTTAGTAATAAAAATGGTATTTTTTACATAAACATAGTTATGTATATATTGGAAAAGGGAGTCTCAAAGTGGGACCCCTTTTCTGAGTTATTGATAGTTACTAGTAATACATAAAAATATATTATTGAATTATTAATATTTCGAACGGAATAAAAATATTGATTTTTATGGTTCAAAAAATTTCAATATAAAATAATTTTTTCTGACATAATGTATTTGTAAAAGTCAAAAGGAGGTCAAATAATATGAATTTTAAAGAATAAAATACAACTGCAAGCTAAGAATACCGTCTTCTTATTCTTTCTTGCTCAAAAAAATTTAACTGAAAAAAAATTTTTTCTGACATAATATAATTGATAAAACGAAGGGAGGTGTTAATTATGAAAAGTTTAGGAAAGATCCTGCGAAAAGTTGGAATTACGTTTTTCTTCTTTTTAGTAGTGATTTTAGTTATTATTGCAGTCAAAGCTGCATGTAAATAGGTTATCAAATTATTATAATTAGATAGGAGGTTAGTGTGCTTGTAAAATAAGATTTTGAAATTATTTCCTGCTAACATAGAGAAGTGTAGAATCAAAATAAAAAGACTGCTTAGTCTTTTCAGAACGTAGACAAACCCTACCAGCAATAGAAAAATTGCTATATTCTAGGTTTGATACCATCTAGTGAAAACTCTTGGGAATGTTGATATAGCGCTATTCTTAAGAGTTTTTTAGTTTCTCTAATGAAAGAAAAAGACTGAAGAAAATTGTCCAAAACGGACTTTTTCTTTAGTCTGAAATGTAAGAGTAATTCTTACATTTTTTTCTGTTTGGATTAAAGTTGTACGCTGAACTAGGGAATAGATGTTTTTATTCGTAACTAATCACGTTGAGACTTTTTACTAATGAAATAAAATTTAAAGTTTTTTTGATTGCTTCAATCAATACTTTTCTGTTCTTGTCGATAGGTTGCAGGAGTCATTCCGTAGGATTTTTTGAAGAGTGAGTAGTAATGATTTAAGTTTGAAAATCCTGCTTCTAGGGCGATATCTCGGATAGAGCTTTTGGAATGAAGAAGAGCAGGTAGAGTAGACTCTAGGCGTTTTTTTTGGAGTAGCTTAATAAACGTTTCCCCTGTGTATTCTTTGACAAGAGAGCTGAAGTAACTAGCGTTATATCCAAACTGTAGGGCACAGCTATCCAATGTAGCGTGAGTATAGTTGTCTTCTATATAGGCTAATATTTCTAAGGTTAATTGTTTTTTGTGGGAATTTTGATTTATAAGATTTGATTCGATTGAAAATGACCGAATAAGTTCCAAAAATACTAGTTGTAAGAGATGATTTTTGTAATCCTCGTCCAAAAACTTAGGTTCGAATACCTCAACCAAAAGTTGTTGAAATAAAAGTTTTAGGTTTTGTGATTCCTTACAGTGAAAGAGTAAAAACTGATTATGATTGTTAGTGTCACTAATAGCTTGAAAAAGAAATTTTGTTAATGCTGACTGATTCTGTAGATGATTAAAAAAATGTTTTTTAAAGAAGTTCTGTTCAATATTAATACTGATGATGATATCAGCATAATCTGCACTATCAACCTTATGAGTTGCTTGTGTATCTATAAGAATTAAATCACCTTCAGATAAAGTGATTTTTTTACCATTGACGTAATGTGTACATTTTCCATGATAAATATAGTTTAACTCTATAACATCCGTAATATGATCTGGAACGGGAGCAAAGCGGCTTTGTTTACGGATGTGGTATTGGGAATTATTTGAACCACTTACCATATCTTTCATATAAAATTGGAATACTTCAGTATTATCTATATAAACAGATGAAGAAGACTGTCTGTAGTCCCAATATTCTTTTTTTTGATATCTTTTTTCGCTATCTGTTAACTCATAAAGTTTTTGTTCTAAAGTCTCAAAATCCATATAATCACTTCCAAAAAAATGGTATTAAATTCATGATAAAACGATATTTTTATTATAGCATGTAAGCGTTATAATTACTAATGTAGTATATATTTTAGTTATTGGTGCTATTATAGAAAATTGATACTTGAAAATAAACTTTAGATAAAATATAAATATCTGGCTAGGAGAGAACAATGAAATATTTTGAAAAACAATTAGACAAAAACGGGTCTTATGCGAAATATTATTTACAAGAAGCAAATGGAGAAATTGATAGTGAAAGAGTCTATCCAGTTATTGTGATTTGTCCAGGAGGTGCGTTCTTTTGGACATCATTTCGTGAGGACGAAGCTGTCGCACTTCGCTTTTTAGCAGAAGGGTTCCATGTTATTGTAGTTCATTATGCTACAGAGGGCTTAAAGAAGATGGCTCCTGATAAAATTGAGGATTTACCTCAAAATCCAGTTAGTGCCTTTCCAAACCCTCTTGTAGCTTTATCAAAAACTGTTGCAGACATTAAAGAAAATGCGATGACCTACCATGTAGATTTGGACTATGTAGTTGTTGCTGGTTTCTCAGCTGGAGGTAATATTGCTGGTCAGTTGGGAGTATATTGGGATAAAGAGTGGCTTCTAGATTTGGTAGCCAAGAAGGCAGAATTAATACGTCCAACTCACTTATTGCTATCTTATGCAGCTTTTGATGTTTACCCGAATGCAGATCCTTTGATATTCAATAAAGTAGCTTATGCTGCAACAGGTAAGGAGTTTCCAACTCAAGAGGAACTCGACAAAGTGAATCCGATAAAGAATGTTAGTAAAAAGACTCCACCAAGCTTTGTATGGCATACGATGGAGGATAAACTCGTCCCGGCAGAAAATGCCTTACGTTACTGTAGTGAGTTGGTAAGAGTAGGAGTTCCCTACGAACTGCATATATTTAATAAGGGGAAACATGGTCTTGTATTGGGGGACTTAAGAACAGGTGTAAAAGAAAGTAATCAAAATGCTCAGGTTTATAAATGGATAGACTTATTTTTGGAGTGGTTAGCACCTATAAAAAGTCGAAGACGAGGTTTTATTAACCCAATTGATGAGTGATAAAGAATGAATCTCAAAGTATGGGGTTCATTTTTTATTTTGGAAACAGATTTGAAAATAGACACTCCGATTTAATCTAAAAAAGTGATAGTAATTACATAAAGAATGGTTATTTAATTTAAAAATGAAAGCGCTACAATAGTTAGTGTAAAAGAAGAAACAAGAAAAATTTACTACACTAAAAAATGATAGTAATGGAAAGGTTTAAAATGTTCCAAGTTTCAGAAAACAAAAGGTACTTCGAGAAAAATGGTACTCCCTTCTTTTATCTAGCAGATACTTGTTGGTCAGCATTTACAAATATCGAAGAGAAAGATTGGGAATACTATATTGACTATCGAAAAGCACAAGGATTTAATGTTTTACAGGTTAATATGTTGCAACAATGGGATGCCAGTCAAACCGATTTAGACATTGTTCCTTTTCAAGTTAATCAAGATGGGTCCTTCGATTTTAATAGTTATAATGAGCAATATTTTGAACGTGCGGGTCGAATGATTGCAAAAGCAACGGAGAAAGGGTTAACAATTGCCTTGGTTTTACTTTGGTCAAATTATATTCCAGATACATGGGCGAGTCAGATGCCTGTTAAACAGCCTGGACAGCTTCCCAAGGATATGATTCTTGACTATGTAGATAAGGTGATGGGCCTATATGATCAATATGAACCTATCTATGTGATTAGTGGTGATACTGATTTTCAAACTTCCGAAGTTATTGAAGAGTACTATAATGTGGCTCTAAACAGGGTAAAGAAAAACAATCCTAATGCTCTAACAACTCTTCATATCAGGGGAAGAGAGAATGATATTCCGAGTGTACTCAAAGAAAATTCAAATCTGGATTTTTACATGTATCAATCAGGTCATAATAGTGATTTCCAATCAATGTCATATGAGTTAGCAGAAGCCTTTTACCAAAAAGAACCTAAGCGTCCCCTATTAAACTCAGAACCTTGTTACGAGATGATGGGATATAGTCGCAAAGTTTATGGCCGATTTTCTAGGGAAGATGTTCGAAAAGCTGCTTGGCAAAGTGTCCTCTCAGGAGCATTTAGTGGGGTTACTTATGGAGCACATGGTATTTGGTCATGGCATGAGAGCAGGTTAGGCTTTAATACGAATATTGGTGAAGCTTTTGAAACACCGTATGATTGGAGAGATGCGCTGCATTTCAAAGGAGCTTGGGACTATGCTTACATCAAAGAAGTTATAGAAAGTTATGATTTATTTGATCTAGTCCCTTCGCAAGAGTTACTCAAGAATGATACAAGTGATATACGTGTTTCCAAAAATGAAAGCTATATCATACTTTATATACCTTCGAATATCACAATAAAACTGGAAGGAGATTACACGTCAAAACGGATGATGTATATAGATTTAGAAAACAAAGAAAAAATGTTACCAGAATCTATCTACCTAGACGATATGAATATTACACGTGTCTCAATGCATCGATTCACAAGAGATGCACTACTCATTATTAAGAAATAAGCAAATAAAGAAGGAGAATACTATGGCATACGAACAAATGGTATCGGATATACTAAAAGCAGTTGGAGGTAAAGAAAATGTTTCTAAAGCTTCTCATTGTGCAACAAGACTTCGATTAGTTTTGAAAGATGAAAGTCTGGTTGATAAGAAACGTATCGATAATTTAGATAAGGTTGCTGGTTCAGTCTTTTCAGGTGGTCAATATCAAATCATTATTGGTATGAGTGTACCAGATGTCCATAAAGAATTTCTAACGGCTATGGGAACACCTGAGGTCGATACAGAAGTCAAACAAGAAAAAGAGGCCAACATATTTAATCGATTCTTTAAAGCTATTGTGGGTATCATGACACCAACATTTGGTGTTATGGGTGCTGCAGGTATCATGAAAGGATTGTTAGCCTTAGCTTTAGCTTTTGGTTGGTTAAAAGAAGCGGATGGAGCTTACCAGATTTGGTACGCTGTTGCTCAAGGTTTCTTCTACTTCCTACCAATTTGGGTTGGTTTTAACGCAAGTAAACAATTTGGAGGAAGTCCATTTGTTGGTGCAATGTTAGCAGCTGGTTTGGTTTATCCATCTATAGTTTCTGCTTATACAGATCACACAGCATTAACCTTCTTTGGAATCCCAATTGTAATGGTTAACTATACGCAGTCTCTTTTCCCAGCAATGTTGTCATCTTATATTGCGGCAAAACTAGAGACTTTCTTCCGAAAGGTTCTTCCAGATGTTTTGAAATTAATGTTTGCACCATTTTTAACAGTTCTTATTGCGACACCATTAGTGTTTTTGTTAGTAGGACCAGTGATGACATGGCTTTCTGATATACTTGCTGCTGCAGTCATGGCTATTTACCATTTCAATCCTATTCTCTTTGGTATCATTGGTGGTGCCTTCTGGCAAGTAATTGTTGTTTTTGGACTTCACTATGCTTTTATTCCAGTTCTTATCAATAACATTACAAACTTAGGTCACGATCCACTCAATGCTGTTTTCCAAGTAACAGTTATGGCTTTAGCAGGTGCTGCAATTGGATATGCATTGAAAACAAAAAGCACAAAACAACGTACTCTAGGTTTCTCAGTAGGTTTGACAGGTCTCCTCGGTATTACTGAACCAATTATTTATTCTATTGCACTACCTGTTAGACGTCAGTTCATTTATGCTTGGATAAGTGGAGGAGTTGCAGGTGCTATTATGGCTGCAACAGGTTCACTCATCTACAATTTCGGTAATGGTGGTGTTATGGCGATTCCATTATTCATTGCACCAGATGGTAAACTCTCAAGCATGTTTGCCTTCATCGTAGCATCAGTAGTTGCTTTTGTAGGACCAATTGTTATGAATTTCATTTTTGGAACTGGCGAAGGGAAATAAAATAATAATGAAAATCTTGCTCTTATATAGTTATAGGAGTGAGATTTTATCGTTTTTTGAACATTGAATATGAAAGTATAGCGAGGAAAATAATATGGAAAATCATTTATTCCCTTTCTTCTGGCAGCATGGAGAAGACGAGAAAGTATTAGTTGAATATATTGAAAAAATCCACCAGTCTGGAATGAAAGCCGTATGTATAGAATCTCGACCTCATCCAGATTTTGTGGGAGAGAAGTGGTGGCAAGACTTAGACATCATTATAAGAGAATGTCAAAAACGTAAAATGAAAGTCTGGATTCTTGATGACTCTCATTTCCCTACTGGTTTTGCTAATGGAAAAATCAAGGAAGAACATCCAGAGTATTTGAAACAATATTTAGCATTAAGGAGATATGATATTGCTGGTCCTCTAAAACATGCTAGAATTGATGCTTCCCAATTAAAAGGACGTCCATGGGAGAGTGGACAGACTGAAATTATTGATATTCTTGGAGTTTATTTAGTTGAGAGACATGCTGGATTAAATAAGAAGGGTGACCCCATTCATATGGATACGTTAATCGAAATCTCTGATTCTTTCAAAGGGGATACGATTTATCTTGATGTTCCTAAAGGACATTGGAGTGTTTTAGTTGTCTTTTCAACACATGAAGGTGGCGAGGAATCAACAAAAGACTATCTAAATCCACTTGTAGCTGATGCAACACAAGTGTTAGTAGATGAGGTATATGAAAAACATTTTGAACATGTAGGTACTTCTTTTGGAAAGACTATCACTGCTTTCTTTTCAGACGAGCCCCGTTTTGGTAATGCTAAAGGTACAAATATAAAGATAGGGAATCCCGACATAGTTCTACCATGGCGACCTGGTTTGGAAAAACTGTTAAGCTTCCCTAAATCAAAATTGCCTTTGTTATGGATTCCTGCAGTAGATATGAGTGAGCGAGAAGTTCGTTACGACTATATGAACGTAATTACAAAAGAATATAATAAGAACTTTGTGAAAGTTCTGGCAGATTGGTGTTACGAACACGGAGTAAATTACCTCGGACATAATATTGAAGATAATGGTGCACATGCTCGGCTAGGTTATGGGGCTGGTCATTACTTCCGAGGACAAGAGGCACAGCACTATTCAGGTATAGATGTAATTGGTACTCAGGTAGTTCCTGGAATGAATTATCATCATGATGCCTTTCAAACGGGAGGTAGTGACGGGCAATTTTATCACTATGCACTTGCTAAGCTTGGGGCATCTGCTGCAGAGCTTTATCCTCACAAAAAAGGACGAGCTATGTGTGAAGCTTTTGGGGCCTACGGTTGGAACGAGGGTCTAAAAATTATGAAATGGATAGCTGATCACTTAATTGTTAGAGGGATAAATAATATTGTACCTCATGCTTTCAGTCCAAAGGAATATCCAGACTTTGATTGTCCACCTCACTTTTATGCACGAGGCAATAACCCACAATTTAGGTATATGAGTAATCTTTCAGATTATCTGAACCGATTGATGTCAGTATTCTCAGGGGGAAAGCATCAGTCCTCAATAGCTCTTTTCTACCCAGCAGAATTTGAATGGGTAGGGGAATCAATGCCTGTTGAAATTCCAGCAAGAGTACTAACACAATCACAACTCGATTTTTCAATTGTTAGCACAGACTTACTGAAGAATGCCGAATTTAGTGACAAAAAATTTAGTATCAATCAACATCATTTTAATGTTCTAGTAGTACCTTTTGCAGAGTATATTCCAAAGGCCGTCATGCATGAGTTAAATCAGATGATTGATAATGGTATTAGAGTGATTTTCATTAATCAGTTTCCTATAAATCGTAGTGAATTTAGAAATGCACCAGAGCTTGTGAAACTTGAAGAGCTACCATCAAAATTAAATGATATAGCAGATATTCACTTAGATATTCCATTTTCTGAACTAGTTTATTATCACTACCAAAAGGATGGAATAGATTACTGGATGTTTTTCAATGAGAGTGTTTCAGAAACTGTAGATGTCACTATTTCATTTTCCAATGAGGAACGACAGCCTATTGCATATGATGCTTATAAGGATACTTATTGGGTTGTAGAAAAAAATCATCTTGTTCTTGAACCTTACCAAACGATTATTTGGGTATTTGGAGATACTAAGGAACCTATGAGTTTAATACAAGAAAAAGTTCATGAAGAGGTAATTCATTCAGAATGGACGGTAGGCTTTGCACGTGCGGAGGAATACCCAGAGTTTCAAGAAGTTACTAAAATGGACAAATTACAACCACTAAGTAACTTAGAAGATTTCGAGAGAGTGAGTGGAACAGTTTCTTACAGCACTAGCCTGGCCCTAAATAAAGCCAATGATATCATAGAAATTGAGTTAGGGCCTACCTTTGAAATAGCAGAAGTATTTGTTAATGAGGTGTCAGCCGGTGTTAATATTGCCCCGCCTTACTGTTTTGATGTATCTGGCTTATTTAGAGATGGGGAGAATGAACTGAGAATAGAAGTAACAAATACATTAGGGACGGAGTTTCGTGGAGGATTGAACCAGTACCTAATGATTGAACCTTTTGGGCTCATTGGTGATATCAAAGTGAAAAAGAGAAGAATATAAGAAGATTTCCAATACTGAACTGTACCCTAGAAGTTAGACAAATAATTTAAGCAAAGGATTTAGTTCTTTATTGTACAGGACTAAGTCCTTTGTTTTGTTTGACCAGCGAAAAAGATATATGTAGTTCGTAGTGGTTTATAATAGTAATTTGTCGTGGATAGAATTTAACATATATCTATTTCAGTCAAGAAGTACGACTGGAATAACGATTTAAAAGCTGAAAAAATGACTAATTCAACGAGATAAAAAAGCTCCTGAGAAGACCCAGGAGCATACAAAAAAGGCTGAGAACTCATTCGGGGATTTACCTGAAAAACAGGAGGCAGCACCTCTACCTGAAACGGACGAACCGCAACCTTTGAATGAGTCGTCACCGACTCAAACTCAGTCTCAACCTTTATTTAATTTTACCAAAACCGAAGTGTCAGAGTCAATTTATAAGGTATGATAGAATGGGATAGCCAAGAATTATTAATATAGATAAAAAATGTAGGAGTTTCTTCTGCATTTTCTTTTTTAGGTTCAAATACATATATGATGTATTAATGTGTCTAAGTGACAGTTTGAAGTGTGGTTAGCTATCTACTAAGGCCAGCCTTGTCAAGGTCTTCCTTATGTTTTCATTGCTTTCATGGTATAATCAAAGGGAAATTATCTTGGAAATGGTGTCACAACTCTAGGTAACATCATTTTAGAGATAGAAATTTGTAAACGAAATGGTAAATAGTAAAGGGAGACTCAAATGATTACGTCAGAAGAAATCAAATCACGTCTGTGGAATGGGGCTACTGAGCTCCGTGGTTCAATGGACGCAAGCCGTTACAAAGACTACATGTTAGGACTCATGTTCTATAAATTCCTGAGTGACAAAACACTCAAAACCTTTTCGGAATTATCAGGGCTTTCTACTGATGTGGACGTATTTGAGGAATATCAAAAGGCACACGAGTTATATGAAAAAGATCTTGAGAAGATGATCAGTGATAACTTAGGGTATGTAGTCAAACCTAAGTACTTGTATCAAAAATGGCTAAATGACATGAATACAGGGCAGTTTGAAGTTCAAACGGTTACTGAGAGTCTTGGTGAATTTGAACGTAGTGTTGTGTCAACAGACGAGACAGATGATTTTAATGGCCTTTTTTCAAGCTCAACGTTGGATTTGTCTGATACAGCTCTTGGTAGTGACTTGAATACACGCAGCAAGAATATTCAAGCTCTTATTCGTCTATTTGAAGACTTGGACATGGTTGCCCTCCAAAAAAGTGATATTTTAGGGGATGCTTATGAGTACTTGATTGGACAGTTCGCTATGGAGTCTGGGAAAAAGGCTGGTGAATTCTACACCCCTCACCAGGTCAGTGAAGTCATGGCTCAGATAGTTGCGACAAATAAGTCTCTAGCCTCTATCTATGACCCAACCGTAGGTTCAGGTTCACTCCTTTTGACTGTTAAAAAACATTTATCTGAAGAGCAGCAGAAGGTTCTTAGCTACTACGGACAAGAAAAAAACACAGCGACTTACAACTTGACACGTATGAACCTCTTACTTCATGGTGTACGTCCTGAAAAAATGAGTATTAAAAACGGTGATACCCTTACACAAGACTGGCCAGAAGACCCAGAGCGTCCAGATGAAGGTGTACAATTTGATGCGGTGGTTATGAACCCACCTTATTCGATTAAGAACTGGAACCGAGCTGGCCTAAAAGCTTCAGACCCACGCTTTGAAATTGCCAGTGTATTACCTCCAGATTCAAAAGGGGACTTTGCATTCCTTCTTCATGGGCTTTACCACTTATCAACTACTGGTACAATGGCCATTGTATTACCTCATGGGGTACTTTTCCGTGGCGGTGCAGAAGGCGAGATTCGCCAGAAACTCATTGAAAAGAATCAGATTGATACCGTTATTGGTCTGCCAAGCAATCTATTCTCTAATACAGGGATTCCAGTATGTATCATCATTTTGAAGAAGAATCGTGACTTAAATGAGCCTGTTCTCTTTATTGATGCTTCGCATAACTTTATCAAAGTAGGGAAACAAAATGTCCTTCAAGAAAAAGATATTGCGAAGATTGTAGATACATACAGTAATCGTACAGAAGAAGAAGGCTACAGTCATTTAGCGAGTCGAAAGGAACTCATCAGCAATGAGTTTAATATGAATATTCCTCGCTACGTTACAGCTATAGACAATGAGATTGCCCACGATGTTGATGCTCATTTATACGGTGGTATTCCAAAAGAAAATATTGAGAACTTGAAGATTCTCAATCAATTAGTACCAGATGTTTTAGAACAAGCCTTCACTGAAAAACGTCCTGGCTATTTGGCTTTAAACAAGATGATTGATGCATTTTCAGATGAGGTGTTATCTAGCACGGTTGTCAAAGAGACAATGACGCAAGTGAAAGAAACGGTTGAAGCTTATCTGGATACCTATTGGGCTCAGTTGCATGAGCTTGGTAAGGAACGTAGCTCTAGACAGGTTAAAGAAGCCATGTTAGTGGATATCAAACATCAGCTATCAGCCTTTGAACAACTTGATAGTTATGATGGGTATCAGATGATTGCTGAGATTTGGGCCAATAGCCTTGACCATGACTCAGAGTTTATTGAACAGTTAGGCTTTTATCAAGCTGGTAGAACACGTGAGCCCAATATGGTTAAAAAAGGGAAGAAAAAAGAACCAGTTCAGGACGGTTGGAACGGGGTTGTCGTTCCAAACGGTCTTATTGCTAGTGAGTTTTATGCCAAAGAGTTAGCTGAAATTGATGCTTTCAAATCACGTATTGCTGAAATTGAAAGCGAAATGAGTGAGCTTGTAGAAAATGCTAAGGTAGAAGATAGTGATGAGTACAATGCACTCTTTGATTCTCTTAAAAAGAATGAAGAGGGTGAAGCCCAAGACAGTTTTGAAAGTAAGTTGATTAAATCAAGTTTGAAGGAAGCTGAAAAGGGGTCTCTTGAGTATGACCTTCTCAAGAAAGTCGATGACTTGACCAAAGAAAAATCAGCTGTGAATAAAAAAATTAAGACCAAAGAGCAAGAGTTGAAAGAAGTAGTGGCTGATCGCATTCTTCAATTGACTGATGAAGAAGTAGACCAACTCCTTTATAAAAAATGGTTCGGTTCAGTTATTGAAAAAGTGAAGGACTTAGTAGAGTCACCGCTTAAGGCTGAGATTGCAGTGATAGGCGAATTGAACAAACGCTACTCGGAGACATTAGATACTCTGGATGATGAGATTTCTACTCTCGAAAAAGATCTTGAAGCAATGATGAAGGAATTGGTGGTGCTATAATGGATACTAAAAAAGCCAACACCCCTAAACGCCGTTTTCCTGGTTTTGAAGGTGAGTGGGAGCAGAGGAAGTTAGGGGATATAGTTGAAATAAATAGTGGAAAAGACTATAAGCATTTAATTGAAGGTGAAGTTCCTGTTTACGGAACAGGTGGTTATATGTTGTCTGTTTCGGAAGCCCTATCTTATAGAGATGGAATTGGAATAGGGAGAAAAGGAACAATTGATAAACCATATATCTTGAGGGCTCCTTTTTGGACAGTTGATACTCTCTTTTATTGTGTTCCTAAGGAAAAGGATGATTTGCAATTTGTGAATGCAATATTTGAGAGAATCAATTGGAGAAGTTATGACGAATCTACCGGAGTTCCCTCCTTATCGAAAGTAATTATTAATAATATTCAAGTCTTTTCTTCATGTATAGATGAACAAAGAACTATAGGTGATTTTATGTTGAAAGTTGAAAAGCAAATTTCTCTCCATCAGCATAAACTTGATAAACTCAAAGATCTGAAAAAAGCCTATCTCTCAGAAATGTTTCCAGCTGAAGGTGAGCGCGTGCCGAAACGTCGTTTTCCTGGTTTTGAAGGTGAGTGGGAACAGAGGAAAGTATCAGATTTATTTAAAATTACGAGGGGTTATGTACTTGCAGCTACAAAGACAGAAGGTCATAAATCTGATAGGTTACCCTATCCAGTTTATTCCTCACAAACTAAGGATAAAGGTTTAATGGGTTTTTATAGCGAGTACCTTTATGAAGATGCAATTACTTGGACAACTGATGGTGCTAATGCTGGAGAGGTAAATTATAGAAAGGGAAAATTTTATTGTACTAACGTATGCGGAGTATTGCTATCAAAAGAAGTTAAAGCAGATCAGATGATAGCTGAGGCAATCAATAATGTAGCTAAAAAATATGTATCATATGTTGGAAACCCTAAATTAATGAATAATGTTATGGCTGAAATTGAAATAAAAATCCCCTCTACAAGCCAAGAGAGAATAAAAATTTCGCAATTTTTTTCTGCTATTGATAAGCAAATCACCCTCCAACAACAAAAACTAGACAAACTAAACGATTTGAAAAAATCCTATTTGAATGAATTATTTGTGTAACGTCAGCTCCAGTTTGATATAGAAAGGACACGTATGAGTAATACACCCAAAAATGCTTCAGAAAAAGCGTTTCAGGAAAATTTCGTAAAAGAATTAACGAAGTATAAGTGGCAAGCTCCTGATAAACTAAATGGTAATCTTCATAAAGTCACTGTTCAAGACCTTATTAATAACTGGCGTGACGAGTTAAATCGTATCAATGCGGACATCTTAGAAGGTGTTGCCTTGACTGATGCCGAGTTCCAGCAAGTCATGGCGAAGGTCAAACAGATATCAAATAGTTATGAGGCCGCAAAAATCCTTTCAATGGAAGGGTCAACAGGTAAGATTGACGGCATCTATCGTGACAGTCACCCTGATGTTACTAGACGACAAATTACACTAACGATTCTGAGAAAGGCTCAAGTTCGTGGTGGAGACTCTAATTATCAAATTGCGCGTGAGGTACAGACTGACTATAATAACCGATTTGATATTGTGCTGTTAATTAATGGACTACCATTAATTAATATTGAGCAAAAACGTACGGATAAAACATTAGACGAAGCCTTTGGACAATTCAAACGTTATTACCGCGAAGGTGAATACACTAATAACTTCATGGCCTTTTCACAAATGATGGTTGTGACAAGTGAGATTGAAACACGTTATTTTGCGACACCTAAAACACTCAACGATTTCAACCCTGCTTTTGTATTCCACTGGTCGCTTGTGAGAAAAAGTCAAGTTGATGGTAAGTTCTTGGGTCATCGTATTCTGACTGATTATCGAGAGGTCATTGAACATTTCTTAAAGATTCCTATGGCACACCAAATGGTTGGGGATTATTTAATCATAAATGAAGATAAACTGGAAGAAAATCGCCGTCATATGTTGATGCGACCTTATCAAGTCCACGCTTTACAAGCCATTGAAAAGGCTGTTTTTGGCTCGGTTAATGATAGTATACCGCACGGTGGTTTTGTCTGGCATACTACTGGTTCAGGAAAGACCATCACAAGTTTTAAGACAGCTCAGGTTTTAGCCACTCGAACGGAGTATGATAAGGTTGTCTTCTTATTAGATAGACGTGACCTTGACGACCAAACTTCAGAAGCTTTTAAGGCTTATTCCGTTTATGAATCGGTAAATGTGGATGATACGAAAAGTACCTATCAACTCAGAAGACAATTGATGTCTGCTAAGAGTGGTATTGTCGTTACAACAACCTTTAAACTCTATAACCTTGTTGAAAGTCTTGTTAAAGGACAAGATGATAGTCTAAAAGAGAAAAAGATAATCTTTATTATTGATGAAGCCCATCGGACAACTATGGGTGATATGATGTTTAAAATTAAAGAGTATTTCTTTCAAAATGGTTTGTTCTTTGGTTTTACCGGGACACCCTTGTTCGATGAAAATGAGGCTAAAGGTAAAGTCAATGAACGTAGCGAGCTCATTAATACGACTGAAAAGCTATTTGGTCCCTTGCTGCATCAATACACTATCGATGAAGCAATTGCGGACGGTAATGTCTTAGGTTTCCATGTTGACTACATCAATACTGGTGAGTTTAGAAATTATGATGACCTCCGGGAGCAACTCATTAAGTACTTATCTGAGAAACATCCAGAAAAAGGTGAGAAAGCTATCGCACGAGAGGTCTATAAGTGGGATGATTTGGAGGTTGAAACCAAGGCTTCTGAAGAAGGTATCTTAATCTACCAAGATGAGACTCATATTCCACGAGTCGTTGAAGAAGTGCTAGATGGTTGGCAGGAACAGTCTCAAAACGGAGAGTTTAATGCAATCCTCACAGCTGCTTATAAAGAGCGTGTGATTGCCTATTACCATGAATTCAAGAAACAAATTGCTGAGAAATTCAAGGATGGTGAAGCGAAACCCAATGTCGCTATGACGTTTAGTTTTGGAAACGAGAATGATCCAGATAATATTGCTCTAGAAGTCGTTAATGAAATGTTTGAAGACTATGCAAACTTTACAGGTATTTCCTTTACCCCTGGCAATAAGACTCATGGAGAAGCTGCTTACTTTGAAGATGTAACGGACCGTGCAAAACGAGGTGGTAGTGGTAGAAACCCTAAAAATATCGATATTCTTATTGTTGCTGACCAATTACTAACAGGTTATGACTCAAAACGTATTAACACCCTTTATGTTGATAGACGTCTTGAACTTCAAGGCTTGATTCAGGCTTATTCTAGAACTAATCGTGTTTTTGGTTCTTCAAAGGAATTCGGAACGATTATTAATTTCCAATATCCAAGAATGACACAAGAACTTGTTAAGGCTGCTCTTGCACTTTATGGTAGCGGTGGTAAGAATACTGAAGTCATCGTTAAAGAGTATGAGGAGGCTGTCGATGAACTGAATAAGCGAATGCTTCATCTCATCCAAGAACTTTCAGACCCAACACGATGGATAGACCTACGTGACGATAAAGACGGCAGAAAACGATTTAAAGCAGCATTCCAAGAAGCTGCTAAACAGTTAAATGTTGTCAAACAATATTATGAATTTATCTGGGATAATAAGCGTTTTGGCCTTGATGAGCATAAGTGGCTTCAGTATATAGGTGCTTATAGAAACCTTTTCCCTAGAGTTGAAGAGGGACCAGAAGAGGAAGAGATTAGGGAATTACAAGGGAGAACTAAACTTCAAGGTTCTCAAGTTATTGATGCACAAAGCCTCATAGAGTTAATTGGAAATAAGACGACTACAGAAGGTGGTTATATTGTTATCAATGATAATAATTTAGTCTTAGTTCAAGAGCAAATTCAAGAGTTGAGTAACCTTGGGGAGTATGAAATGGCTAAGTCCTTGAAACGCTTTGTTGATGAGGAATTGGTAACTGGTCACATTCCGGCTACTAGTAATTTTGATGAAGCCTTTCAGGATTGGCAGGATAAACAACAATTCGAAGAAGTTAAAGTATTTGCGTCCGAATGGGGGATTGATGCTGATTTACTTAGCAAATCGCTTAAGGAGTATAGTCTTATCAAACCAGAAGAGATTCCATTTCGTGATGACATCTCTAAAACATTGGATCCTGATAAAGCTACCAATACCTTTGCAGGCAATAAGTTGATGCTTAATATGAACTTAGGTCCTGTTCTTCAAAAATGGATGCGTGACATTAAACAGAAATATAAGTGATAATTCAAAAAAAGAGCTAGGATTTTTCCTGGCTCTTTGATTTTTGAGAGGTATCATAGGTGATATAAAGAATGATTATTAAACACTAGGTTTCTTTCGGGTTGAAATTGTTAAATGGTATAATAGTAATGGGAATGAATTAGGAGGGAATTGCTATGCCTAAGAAGATACTTTTTGCAGTTCTGATAGTTATTTCATTGTTCTTATGCAGTTCGGCTGTTAATAAGGCAATCACCTATGATAACGACTTCATTATTTCGTTAGCTAAAGGGTTAGATAAACGGTGGGAGGATGCCAGTTCGAATTACGAGGACACTACGGTGTACTATGAAAAGGCCACACAATTTGAGTTATCGGAAGTTGGAAGATATAAGGAAAGAACTTTTAAGGATAACAAACTCAAGAAATTAGCTATTGAATATATAAATGTTCTTGAGGATTCAAAAGAGTTAACATCGAAGGAAAATGATCATTTCTCTTCTGATCGTTGGGTTGAGTACAGAAAAAAGAGATATGAATTGATACTTGATATTCATTCAAGAAAGAAGATACCTGTCCAGGATACCAGGCACTTACGTGATATCGTAAATATAGGAATAAAAGTAAAGCAAGCAAATGAAATAATCCAAGCACTTAAAAGAATTTTTAAGGGGAACAACTTTACAATCAGTAAAAGTAGCGAAAATAGTGATGAATTGAATTGTTCTGCTACATTTGAGAATACTACCGGTTATTATCTAAAATATGTGCCTATGGCTATTGAAGCTTATAATAAGAATGGTAGGGTTATTTTTAGAAAGTCAGATGCAGCTATCATTGAGTGGAGTGAAGGAACAACTAAAGAATTAAATGTAACAGTTTATGATCCAAATCATGAATTCAATGAAATCAAAGTATTGTTGGATGAAAAATATCTCCAATTTAGATAAATCATTTTAGGTATTACTGTGAAACAAAAAGAGGAGGTGTCACTCCCTTTTTTCACTTATATATTGGGTTTCTGAGTTAATGAAGCAGAATGAACTGAAGAAAAAAGCATCGCCAACTAGCACTGAACAGGTGATTGAGGATTTGTCCTCGGAAGACATTCCTAAGAAATATAGGTTTGAGCGATGGTGTAAAGAAGCACTTGCGACCTTAGAAACACAAACGCCGGTTTTACCCACTAAAGAAATTATAGAGTCCTTTTTTGCTGCTAAAGGAAACAAAAAAACACTATGATTTCTCATCTTGAACGTTTTCTAGACAGAAATCATAGCGTAGTTTAAATTTGAAACTGGTCTTTATTCAGCTTCTTTTTATTTAGTATGTGTACATCCTTTTGTTTTTTATTGTTTGATAGTTTTGAATTTGTAATATACAAAACCTGATACTAATGAGACAAACCCAAGGATAGGCATAATAAATGAGCCTTTCTCACCTGTATTAGGGAGAGTATTAGTTGTATATTTTTCATTTTTTGGGGTTTTAGCTACAGAGGTTTTTGATGTATCTACTTTTGTTCCAGAAGCTGCATCTGTCTTAGTTGTTGAACTTGGAGTAGAAGGATTTTCAGATTTTACTTCAGGAGTAGTAGAAGCATCAGTTGTTGAACCTGGAGTAGAAGGATTT
>ERZ772974.29-NODE-29-length-105453-cov-67.546955_pt1 | contig 105453 bp, 121 predicted proteins | sample MGYA00580671_ERZ772974 | MGnify/ENA primary metagenome ERZ772974 (study PRJEB29015, sample SAMEA2738065) | human oral metagenome | biome: human oral; feature: human-associated habitat; material: saliva | place: China | collected 2218 ... | reverse complement strand
CTACTTAGTTAAGAAAAGAGTAAAAGCCAGAATAATAGAAGAGATTAATAACACATAAAAAGCATAAGAACGAAAAGAACGCTCATACATATTCTCTTTATTAAGAGAATTGATTTTCTTAGCAGTATGAAACTCCTTTATGAAATCAAGTAAAATAGGAATATTACGCACATTAACTACAATATCAAAATATTCTCTAGTCCCATCTACCATCTCAACATACATAGCCTCACCACGTAGGTATATGTCTCTGACATCCTCTAAATTGAAAACTTTATTACCAAAAATAATAAAATAACCATACTCACTATCAACATAGAATGAATCTTTGCTGTACAACATAATAAATCTCCTCAATACCCATACAAATAAATCACATACAAATCAATTAAACAAAAAATAAGGAACATCAATACAAACAACAATGTAAATAAAAGACTCTTGATATCCATATCAACCACCATAAAAATACATATATCTATCTATTTCTTCATCGCTCATGTCATAGTACAACTTTAGTAGTTGCATTTGATTACATTGACTTATATAATCTAATGAATAGTTTTTAATCTTATCTGTACAATACAAACTACTATCAGAATCACAAAAATTAATATTCATATATGTATTCCACATCCAACCCCAATTATCATTCCAAGAAAACAAGATAATACAGCTAACATCAACATGAGGAAAAAGAACATTCCCCACTCAATTACTAGATAGTCTTTAGATTTAGCATCTTTAATTAATTTATTAGTGCTATCAACAAAAGCAATCAAATCTAAGACATCACATTCATACACCCTTAAATTAAACCATTCACCTATAGAACCTGAACTTCTATCCAGTTTAAGATAACCATCATCTAAACGTATTTGTTCTAAAACACTCAACTTATAATAGAGCGACTCATTAATAACAACATAATCATCTACAACCCTACAAGACTTTAAATCCATTTTTTAATACCTCCGAGATAAAACATTAACACGAATACTATCTTCACACTAATAATAACACATATGTAAAGTTTTGTAAAGTAAAATAAAAAGAGGTAGAATCATCTACCTCTTTAAAATATGTCTACTCTTTAATTGAAACAGAAACTGTAGTATCACACTCAATATCATATCCCCATGCTCTATCAATAAGATTATATTTGAATACCCATCCCCTAATGGCTTCATTAACGATTAATCCTAAATCTCTTTCTTCCTCAGCAGTTGTATAATCTTGAATACAACAACACTCTCTATTATCATCTACATCAACTTGTAAATGATTTAAAATATCTTCATCCCAAACATGTGGAATATACTCTTTACACTTAGATACAAAGAATGTAGTCATTGTATCATCTACTAGATGCTCATAGCTTTGATATAAGAAATATTCACATGCATTAATATCTTTATACTTTTTAAAGATATCTCTTCCCCATGAAACAGCATCTTCAAATGTATCAAAGAACATAGGTGAGAATACATCATGCTTTTCTAAATGTACAACATACTTAATAACAGGAGCATCAGCATAATAAGTCTTATAGAAGATATCCTTTCGACAAGAATAAAACTCACCCTTAATACCCTTGATGATATAATCACCATCTCTAACAACCATAGCACCCTCTAAGGTACGTAGATATAATTTACCATCACAATCATAGAAACAGTTATCAATGCCTACCTCTGTTTTCAATACCTCTGTAGATGCATCATCATTATAGAAGAATTGAAATGCTTCAATAGTTACTGGCTTCTTAATATACTTCCTCATACTATTTACTACCTTTAACAGTTAAATGAGCATTAATAAAGCGAATAGCATCACCTAATGTAAACACTTTAACACCACCATCTTTTAATTTAACCACAGTATACACATTACTCAATCTATCAGAATTATTTTCATGAAAATGTCTAATAATGACGTAATGCTTAACTTCAGTAACACCCTTCATTAAAGATTCATCAACATCAGCAACATAAACAGTTAAATCAACGTCTGACTGAGATAAATGAGATTTAACCTCAGTTGGTAAATTCTTACTATCAATCTTTTCCCAATCTAAATCAACATCTTTAAAATGAGACATTCCCTTAGTAGATGCATCCTTAGTAAACCCATAACTTGCATAGTGTAAACTATCATTTAAAGTTAAATTATTACCAAGAACTGTTGTATACTGTTGAGATAAAATCTTATCAGATGGCGGTGTTCCAACAATAAAACGATAGATGCCTAAGACACCCCAAAATACAACAATCAAAGTCAAAACACAATACACCCAAGACTTAACTTCGCCATTTTCATCATACACAAAATGTTTAATTTTTTCCCACATAATAAAAATCTCCTTTTAAATAACTAAAACAACACAATTAGTTAGTATGTTCTTTTGTATCAAGATAATATACTATCGCTTTCTCCTTCATATCATCTGACACAGTAAAAACATTATAAATACCATCAAATAAAAAATCCTTACCCATTAACACACCATCCTCAGAAACAAAGAACCTTGTTTTTGGATAATACCATCTTAAAGCTTTTAATACAAACTCATCACACACTACACATCAACACCCCCAAGAAAACAAACACAAACAGTAAAAAATTTATTATCAAAATCAAAATTAACACCCATATAAGAACACTTATCGTACTTTGTTAGCAACTTAATAGCCTTACGTACATTAACCCATCTGCTATTAAAATGATATAAACGAAAATACAACTCAATCACCACCTAAAAATAATATACCTTATTGATTAACTACATACTAACATATGTGTAAAGTTTTGTAAAGAGTATTTTTAAAAATATAGTAATATTAAATCTTTTTAATCTTGATATGTATGATATCATGTTTAAAATCTATAACATCTACAACATATTTACGACTCTTCAATACTATCATCAATGCCTTTAACTTACCATTATTTCTAGTATTCATAAAATCCTCCAAAAATAAAATAGAGGTATAGAAACCTATACCCCCACCATACCCTATTTACAAAGTCTCAAAACTTCCTTTTGTATCATCTTAGAAATCTCTATATTATTACCTATTAACAGAATTCTACCTTTATTTAATGCACCATCTTTAAGAGATAATAACATCTTCTTACCCTCATCTGTAGATAAATATTGATGATACTTAGTCTTGATAACAGCAAAAGGAATTTCTTTATCTGAGATATAAGAATATAATTTAGTACATGAGTCTAAATCAAAACCAACACTATCGCTAAGACATGGTTCAACTAAAAAACGATAACTAGCAATCTCACCACTAGCATCAGCATATGTACAAGGAACTAGTTGCTTTTCAACAACTTTATAATCTGTTGTCTTAACTTTCCTAGTCCTCTTCTTAGAACCTTTGTATGCCCATAACAACTCATCTTTAAGAACACGTAAATCATTAGCATCTGATAATAACATATCCTCAGACAAAGGAATATCCTTACCAGCACCTACAGCACCCTTAACCATATTTAAGTTATTATTGAACATACGATACTTGTATTCATCTATAGTACGTTTTGTTACCAAAAGAATAGCATATTGAGTATCAAACTTAGAATCTCGTCTACAAACCCTACCAACAGCCTGTATCATATTCTTAGTTGAAAATGAGATATCATAAAAAATAATTGTGTTACATTTCTGTAGATTTACTGATTCGGTACCAGCAGATGTAATCAGTACCACATCTCTAGAACCAATATTCTCTTCAACAGCTTCCCTAACCTTAATATTAATAGAACCTGTTACTTTATGTATCTTACCAAGATTTAATTTTTTCTTATTCTTCTTTAAGATAGATTCTAACCTAGAAATTGTTTCCTTATACTCGGCATAAATAATAACACTATACCCATTACTAAATGCACCCTCTAATGAATTAAGCAATAATTCCTCTTTAGGTGAGTATTCAGTATCACAGTAATTTGATACCAAATCTTCCATTGTTTCATCGGTATAAACCCTATCAACGAAACGCTGTAGGTCATGCATCCTACGTGAGAAATTCCTAGCATCATCTTCAAAGTTTAAGATACCACTAGAAACCCTTTTATATATCTCATAATCTTTATCAGACAAATCACACTCTAAAGCGGTAAATTTAAGATTATATTCCTTACCCCTAACAATGATAATATCATTAAGCTTTTCCCTAAGAATATCTAAGTTTTTATACCCATAGACATCTTTAACTTTAATCTTAGTAGCTTTACCACCACGCTTAATATATTGGTCACGTAAATTCCACAAAGTAAAATTATTATCAAAAGCATCTTTCTTGCCAAGAAAACCAGGAGAAGAAAAGTTAACAATGTTATATAAAGAATCTAAAGAATTAAGAATAGGAGTAGCAGTCATAAGCCACACAATAGAACATCTAGAACGAATACTAGACATAATCATTGAAAACTTACTCTTCTTATCTTGCAATTTATGGGCTTCGTCTACATTTAGAATCATTGGAATGTTTCTAGATTTTAACTCAGCTGTAATTCTATCCAACTTCTCTACCTGAGTATCAGTGCATACAAAAAATCTATTTGTATCTAGATTATACAATGTATAGTCAGCAGATATAATACCAACCTCATCTTCTTTAAGAAGTAACTTTTCAAATAGCTCTCTTCTAAAGGCTTTGAGTGCCTTTACAGGACAAACTATAATAGAAACAACTGTACTATACTTATCTAATAGTACTTTATTAGCCACAGATGTAATCAAAGTCTTACCAAGACCACACTGACCACCCAATATACACCCTTTCCTAGCTAACATATATTCAGCACACTCTATCTGGTCAGTACCAAGTGTAATCCCATTGAAAGAGATGTACTTATCTTCTAATTTATAATCGCTCAAACCATACCCCACTTAATTAAATAAAAGCGACTCATATAATCATGATGAAATATATGAGTCGCCTTTAAGGAGAAATTTATGCAACAACGTGGCTTAACATTAACTACAGATATTTGATAGCTTAATGAGTCTGAGTAATTATAGAAGAAAAACTTCCATTGAAATTACGGAGATTATTTCTTATGTGAGAGTGATTGAGAGAGAATTTTTATAATCACTCAGACCCATTAAACTATCAAACCCTGTAAATAAATTGTACCACAGATTATAAATAAAAACAACACTTTACTTTAAACCTATTCTATTACATTCTTCCTCAACAATATTTTTCAAATCTAATACCAACTCTTTATACAAATCATCATGTAATATTCTGCTGTCAACACCATTAAAATACGCATCAGCATAAGAATAAATATATTTATCTATTCTCCCATCTATTCTATCTCTAAGCTTAGATGCATCAGACACCTACTAATCACCGCCATCTTCAAACAAACCATTTAAAACACGTGGAACATACCTTCGCCCATTAATATATAATTTGTTATATGACTTATTAATAGAATTAGATACCCTACCTAACTCATTAGTATATGACGTATCTAACTTCAAGATAGGGTCAACTAACTCTAAAATATCCTTAGCCTTACGTCTAGTAGTCGATATATCACGAATAAGACTTACAACTTTAGTTTTACCACTTCTTGTTGTAGGATAATATAACTCACAATAGTGATATAAATCACCCAAAGCTTTATCACACTCATTAACGATAGAGCCATAATAAGTTTCATTATTTCTAAGATACTTAACCATATCTACGAAATCTTTAGTTATTCTATTGATATCCTCAGCAGAATAATCACTACTAAATTTAATATCATCAAAACTCACAATATACCACCCCTATAAGTTATCCAACTCAGATAACTTATTATGAATATACAAGAAGAACTCCTGTAAAAACTCTACAGTCTCGGAATCTGTTTCAAACCCAAAACTTTTCCTAAACTCAACAATCTTACTAACATTAGAACTCATCTCTGAAAATGAAATATTGCAGTTATGAAGAAAAGCAGAAAAGAAATCTAATATACCATCAAACATAGTATCATACCTATGAATGTAATCATCATATTCTAGATAACACAATAAAAACGCATCTGTAATGTTATGTACTTCACCATTAACAGTAATACTAGCATTTTTAGTATGACTGTCAAACATAATCCTAGAATCGCCCAATGTAAACATATAATCTAAGCAATCCTGAGCATAATCTATATGACTAGACAAAGAATCAATTATATCACGAACTTTATAAAAATTAGTATACAAGAAAACTCACCTCACATTTAAATGTAATCACCAAGAGTATACCCATAAATAATACCATTATCCATAAAGAATTTCATATAATTCTGTACATCGTCATAAACACGATTAGCCACAGCTACTGTACCAATATACATTTGAAAGTCATACGGCTGTAAAAACATCTCATCTAAGACATCTATCTGAATGTCTTTAGTTTTCTTGTTAATAGTGATATTAAAACTAATATCACTATTTTCACCACCAACTCTTCTACAAAAATACCATCTATCTTTTGCGTAATCTGTAAACCCTAAACTACGCATCTCTTCATCAGACAAGATATTAGCTTTAATATTAGCATTTTGCCCTTTAGAATTTAACGGAACTTCATCATTAATATTATATCTACCCATCACTTGTTACCTAACCAATCATTATACATATCCCTAACTTCTAAAATATTCTTATCTCGTAAATCACTAACAAAATGAGTACGCAAGAAACCATAGAAACTCTTTTCAAAATCATTTAGAGAATCTGTATTTACATCAGTATTATTAATATAATGTCCTAATAGTGTCCTACAATATTTCCACTCTAAATAAGAATCAGACTTGATTTTAGTCATGTACCCTCTAGAATCTGTGAAAACATAACCCTCAAAATCACATGTTTTAGCTTTTTCAAAATACACATTTAAAGCATCTCTATCAGAAACAGTTGTTGACCACACAACCCTAAATACTTCATCAAAAGCAAGCATAGGATTTTCTTCATAAATCTTACTAAACTCTTTTCTACACATCTCAGAAAATTCATAGTCAATATGAATACCATTATCTAAATGTAACTTATTAGGTACAAAATCTAACAAGAAAAGTTTGTGAGATTTATTATAATTAATGATATGAACATCTTTAGGATGAATCATCTCAAATACAGCAGAACAGTTGTACTTCATTAAAATTGTACGTAATGCGTACTGAATATTGAAATCAACCATTCCAAAGTTTTCTTTAACATAACAAGCATGCTCAGTCATTGTAGAATTCTTACTAGCAAAAATATAACCACCTTTTTGCTTATCCCAAGAAATAATACCTAAAGAGCCATTCTCTTTTTTAGCAACCCTAACTGGATAAACTAATCTATCTAATTCTTCATTAGCATCTTCTCTTTGACCTAAGTTAAAGAATTTATCATAAGAACGTGCTTTTACATTACCTGTAACTTTATCAACAAAAAGACCTCTTGCCTTAATAGTGATATCATCCCACAAATTATGCCTAAATGCCTTTTCAGTAAAGTTAAGACTAACCATATCACCACAATTACGAACCTTGACTAACTTAGAATTAGCAATAACATTTACCTCAACAGAACCTGTATTTAACACAACCTTGCCATATTCCTGTTGAAATTTAAATTCATCATCTAAATAATTCTTATTATAGACATCATTTTTATAGTCAACAACCTCTTGACCACTCTCATCAATACCAAGAACTTTTAGACAACCACCAAATTCAACTCTACCCTCTAATGAATAACTAAACCCTTTAGAAGATGAAACACCCCTATGCCCAAATACTTGAACTTCAGTACCACTGCGTTGTTGTCTAGTATATTCTAAAGACACTTCAAAATCATAACCACCTACACCCTTAATACATTGTGTAGACGATAGTAATAATGCATTTTCAGGGAACTTAGTCAAGCCAGCATGTGTAACCATATATCTAATGTTACCACATTTAAAGAAATAACAAGAATGTAATTTACGATATAAAATACGTAACTCTTTCTTTAAATCAGATTCGTTATCATAATGCAATAACCAATCCTTTAATGTTGTTTCTTTAAAACGCTTATATCCTAAATCATCACCACTCTCACTATGTGCATACCGAATCCAATGTGATTCATGATTCCCCTCTAACAAAACAACATTCTTACGCTTAGATAAATCTAGGATTGTTTTTAACGTATCATAATGCTCAATACCCCTATCAAAGTAATCACCTACAAACACATATAATGTATTAATATCAAAGTCAGATAAAGCCTCTGTTAGAACTGTATTACATGAATGAACATCACCAATCACCCTAACCCTATCATACACATTAGCATCACACAAATAATCTGTATTATATGAAGAAATAAAATCTTCAATAGAATCTATCTTAGTGATATCCCTATGAAGTTTAGGAGTATCTTCCATAACCCTACGCATTTTACTAACAACATGATGTGGTACAAAAGAATACGTACCCCTACGATACTCATTCTGTCTAGCTATTTTCAACGAATCCATAGTCATATCATACTGATAAATCCTGTAGTTATATCGTTTAGCTAATCTACGATACTCATGAATCTGCTTCTGTACTGTTTTATGAGAAGAACAATGAGTCGCATCAACAACTGTAAACTCACCATTAGACATACGATATTCTAACATTTTATACAATGTATCAAATACCTCACTATTGCAATCTTGACTAATCGTATAGTTACCCTCTTCGTTCAAAACAGGTGAACTATACATTAAACGCAATTTATCGCTACTCAATGAGTAAATATCTAACCCTAAATCTTTTAAAAGAGTTGTCTTTCCACTACCAGGACAACCTCTCATTATTAACAAAGACTTCATTACATTATCACCATATCCCTTTTGCACGACACATTATAATAAGATGTAGCATTGCTCTTAGCAATACTTAACCTATAATCACTTAAACCTTTATTAATTTCCTTAACCATATCAACTAATGACATATACTGCTCATGATTAAGAACAAGACCATAATGCACATCTACTAAATCATCGCTGCCATAAAGTTTGAGATATAAATCAGCATGGTGAAATTGATTATTCCACTCATCTCTACGACATCTAAGCTTTACTCTATCACAAAAAGAAGAGTTTGCAATAAAACTTGATAAATCCTCTAAAGCACTAAATGAAGAAAAACAAGTCATAACGGATTTAACCGAAAACTTACCATCATAACGCTCAGACACCTCAACACAAAAAATAGGCGATATGCTCAAATCTTTCTCATCAAGGAATATCTGTGAGTTAGTATAACTTACTATATCGAAAGAACTATTAAGATGTGATGAATCGCTAACAATAACAAGACATTTAGTATAAGATTTAAACTCACGTAAATACTTACCACAAATATCTGAAATTGAATAGTATCTATTGTCTATAATAGACTTTTGAAATTTATAAGCATCCTTTAATTTAATATCTTCGCTAATATTAATATAATCAAAACTTGACATAATACTACCCCTCAACCACTTTATAAATACCAATATTAAAAAGACGTATAGCTTTTAAAACTACATCAATATATGAAATATGAATTGTCTCTGTAGTATCCTTTGTAATATCAATATCTAATTTACGATATTTAATATTTACTTTACCTAAATCAAAGGTAAAGTAAACAGAATAGTTATGCCAAAATACATGTACAGTCTTACCAACAAAATCATAGAAACCCCTTTGATAATTATCTAACTGAATACCAATAGAAGTACCATTGCCAAATATATGTATGTTAAGATTTTTAGGAATTTCTTGATAAAACTCCATCTCAGTAATCTGTTCAGAACATACAGAATCAGAATCAGCCAATACTAACTCCCAAAGTAACGAATCTTTATATGTATGAGTGTAGAAAAACCCATCTACTTCAAATGTACCTGTCTTAGGAAATGCTGACTTAACAGCATCACCACAATATACTGGAATTCTTAGAAAAGCACGTCTATACAAATCTAACATTTTAATCTCCTTTAAATAAAAATGGTTATGTAATATCTACATAACCATTATAACACTATACCTATTAAGTTGTAAAGTTTTGTAATATAAGATGTAAAAATTCTACTTATAAAGGTATATTAAACATATCTACTTCCTCACACTCATCTAAATGAGATTCGATATACCCCCTAGAATCTTTATATGTCCTATCCCACTCCTTAGGTATATTAACTAAACGCATACCATAATCATTAATCTTATCTAAATTGTCAGTAGTAAAGTCGTCTCTATATTCAAGTTGCATATTAAAGACACTATAATCAACATAATGATGTATACGATTAAACTTAAAAACTTTTTGTGCGAACTGAGGATAAACATCAACTAACATCTGAGATTTATTATCTGTACCCTCAACAGAATAAAACATATCAGTATTACCACCTTTCACACGCTGTGTCGTTATCTTATCGGCTGAGAAAGCACACATCTGAATTGTACACAGCCCACTAGAAAGGCAATCTAAAGATAAAATAGTATCTTCATTATATCTACCTCTCCAACGATAAGGTATATCATTTCTTATAAAAATAATAGAGTACATCCTAGTATTCATGACAAAAGGATAAGCTTTATCTTTAGAATCTAAGAACATGGTATAACACAAAGAACCCATAGCTACATTCTTAAATCTAGTGAAAAAGTCCTCAGATGCTTTAAAACAAACAGCAGTACGCATCTTCCTTTGGAAATTATCAGTAAAGTATCTAAACCACTCAATATTATCATCTAATACCCAATGATGAGAAAATCCTCTCCTAATTGAATCATCCCAACAAAAATTCCTAGCACCACCAGGACCTTTACCTACAGTATCCCCTCTATTATCTAATGTATCATAATTATCCTTATAAGACATATCTAATTTAAGAACTTCACTATAAGTATATCCCAAAGAATCAAAAGAATTTTTATATAAATCATATTCATCAGGCTCAACCACAACAAAATGAGGTACATTCATCATGTTTAACTCTTTAACAGTTTTAGCACGTTTCTCATCATATCTACTTCTAGATACAACATATATAGGGTATTGAGGATTGTCACCACCAATCACTCTAAGATACCGATTTTTAGGTTCTCTCTTTGGAAATCTAACACTCTTTGTTTTAGGAGATATTTTTTGAGAAAATATCTCACCTAAATCATCAATACTAAGTACATTAGTTGTAAATTTTACACAAGCGAAATACTCATAAGATTCATTATGAAATCTAGGCATATCTAACCAAAATTCATCTCTAGTATCAGATAAAGTACTAGATGTACTAGAAGAAAACAATCTCTTACATGTATATGAGCCAGTATCTAAATTATAAGTAGTCATATCAGAGTGAATATAAATACCCCTAACAGCATTTAATTTATTAAACTCATCTAAATCTTCATTTGTTAAAAATCTGCAATATATATACATTGAATTAAACCTCGAAAATATTACTTACTATTCCACTCCAACTTACTACCCTTAATAAGCTGAATATACCTTTCATAAGGACGACCTAACTTATTATTATGATTATTAATAGAGATATTACTACAATCTACTGAGAATTCATCAACCCACATTAACTGTTTTTTCTTTATAGACTTAACTTTTTTCACCCAAACCACACCTCTCTAAAAAATAATCATATACTTTTGTAGTACACAAATAATCATCATAGATAATAGGATTTTTAACCTCAAAAGAAATCTCACCTACACAACTACTAGCATCAACCATAGATAAAATGGAACGAACCTCAAAGCTGTCAAATTCGTCCTCACCAACCTCTAAATCTACCAACCACACTGAATTAATACAACCATTATTAGACACTGATTTAACATCAACCAAATGAACACCCATAATAGTATCTAAGTGACAACAAAACCCTCCAGTAGCAATAAAATTATTATTAATCTGTAACAATGTATTAGTTAACACATCGTAGTCATGTCTTACAATCAATTCCATATCAATCAAACACCCACAATACCAACGTAATAATTAGAGAAATCACTGCGATACCAGAAAAAATCGTTGACAAAGTATCATAAATACGATAAGTCCTAGAAAAAGACTCACACCCACTTGTACTAAATACAAAAATAAAAGTCAAAACAAAGGATGCCACAAAAACCTTAAAGAAAAAGAAATAATCCACTATAACACCACCATCAAATATCAAAAACCCACAACCATCCACATAAAGCCAAAAGTACTAATGACATAAATAATGAAATATAACCTAAAACATCCATAACATGCTCTCCCTTACTAAAATAGGGAAAGAATAAACTAAGAAAAGCAAATAAAACGGTCATTAGAAATAACGCAAGCGACATCTTAAAGAAAATAAAATAGTACACAACACTCACCTCTCACACATTACTAACCCATTTAAAGCCTGATGATACGCAAATACTTCATCAACTACATCCTTAAAAAGTCTAAAATCAGAAACCTTATCTAATTTTATCTTAGCTATATCACCATTGAAACAGTGAACATATAACATATTATCAAAGACGTATATATCAGAAATAGTCTTTAATGTAAACGCTCTATCTTTAATTACAACAATTTTATTTCCATCAATTAAATTCATAACAAGTTACCACCTTAGCGACTGAAATCACGTTCTAATACAACCCTACGTAACTCTTTCCATTCAAAATAATCTAAAAACCCATCTTGATGATACTCATCAACAAAACGTAGCATATCGTTTATAGCAAACTCACCATTAACACTATAGGTTAATTTTAGACTATAATATAGTGCATCAAAATCATGTCCACACACAAATTCTTTTGAAATCTTAATAATCTCTTTTATAAAATCAAACTTTTTCATATCATACCCCAATGTAACATAAAAGGTAGGTATGAAACAACACACCCACCTAATAAACTAAAAACCACAATTATAACCTGAATTAAGTCGCTCAGTAAATTCATCAATCTCTTCATCTGAGAACTCATATCCAATTAACTCATTATCTTCAACACAATAAGGTGAATCACCATCATCAAAATCAATGAAATCAAACGATAGCAATGTAGATTTATCACCCCAAACTAACCACCACTCATATCTATCGTCAAAATCAATAGAATAATTGATTAAATTACCATTCTTATATGTAGTAATAGCACCCAACCCATACACAACAGTATAAGGATTAACCTGTACCAAACAACCTAGCTTCTTAGAGATAGATTGGAAGTTACGTCCAATGCCAACTCGTAAATAAATGACTGCCACAACTTCGTCATCATCAATCTTAACAGCATCGTAACTCCAACGATAGTGATTAAGTTGCTCAATAACATCATCTCTATCCATGAAATCTGTGATGTGTACAACAACACCGATATTATCACCAGTGCTTGCGAACGTAGTATAATGCATAATCATCTCCTCCAACAATTAAAGTATTTTATGATAGTTACAATATAACATACTATGTTAAGTTTTGTAAAGTACTATCTTCACCCTTAACAACTTTTAATAAATTCTTACGTGTATATACCTCAAAAGTATAATTTAATCGTTCACCACTTAACTCATCAATATCATTTTGTTGCATACCAATCTGACTCCAACTAAAATCATCACGACTGAACTTGAAATATGTATCAGCCTTTTTCTTTTTATCTACCTTTGTTACATAGATAGAAGTTACATCCTCAATAAACATATCATAAATAGAAGAACCACCAATAACAAACGCTCTCCTATCGCCAAGTTCATTTAATACGTCTTCTCGACTATGAAACACCTTAACACCTTTAGGTACTTTATAGTCTTTATCTTGTGTAATAACCCAATGCTCACGATGTGGTAAAACATTTGGCAAACTTTCAAATGTTTTACGACCCATAATGATAGTAGTACCCAATGTCTTTTGTCTAAAATGTTTTAAATCACCTTTAAGGTGATACAATAGTCCTCCGTTAACACCAATGCCATCACCTTTATCCATACACACAATCATATTAATCATTTTATTCTCCTTATTTAACACACGAAATTGCACCTGTATGCTCGTTTTAAAGTTTTAATGATAGTTTACCTATGACAACCAACAAACTCACCAAATTCAAACACAGAACGCTCTAATATAGAAAAGAATTTATTAACATCAAAGAATGAAGTCCCCATCACCTTATACATAGAACTCATAGCACTAATTAAAAACGTAAACGTAATATAATCGTCATTAACAGACACACGATAAGCACCAACTGTACTTCCATCTGCCAATATAGTAGTCATCCTATTATATTCACGTCTATCATAACGTAATGATACTAATTCATCCCTACCACATTCAAAATAGTCTACAGGGTAAACACTACCAACACCTCTAACAATAACATCAAAAGAAAATCCACTAAATAGAAACCTTTCCCTAATGTATTGAATCGTCTCTAAAAGCTTACAAACATCAATAACACTAAATGAACCTCTTAACGTATCATAAATACTACAGATAGAAAAATCAAAATTCCTTAACTCTAATCTCTCAGCAACACGTGAATACGAAATCTTGTTAGAAATGAACTTTAATGACTCTTGATGTAGCACAGGTTTAAGTACACTACCTCGATGATTAAATCTGCTATACAACTCAATATCAGAAAAATCAAAACTCCCCCAAAAAACTGAAGTCATATAACTAAAAAATGATTCATCTAAAATCTTACTAACTATAGCAGAAATTGACTCATAATCTACATTATTATTACTAAACAATGTATCAAGACAATCAATATTATTAAATGAAATCTTACAAAATGAATCTACACCACTTTTACCACACTTAAATGAAATATTACCAACTCTAGATGAAAATGATATACAAGTATCAATAATACACCACGGAATTTCATGAGCAACCATCAATACATCACGATACTGTGCAATTAACTTACCCAAAGAAGTACTCAACTCAGTGCCAGATAAATTATCTTTACCTCTAGATAATATGAACCCATTACTACCAGTATCAAATGTGATTATCATACTACCTCACTCCCAACAACCAACATACCAACCAAATAGATACAATGAGGTATACAATATCTCTTCTAATCGATTAGTATCAAAGAAAGCACTACCCATCACTTTACGTAGAAATGCATCAGATGAAACATGAAAATCTAATTTACAATCTAGATATCTTCCCCTAAACGTCATAGTACCATAACGTACCATAACAGATATATTAGAATCTAATTCTATCTTCTTATAATAATCTAACTCAATCTTATGATTAACTACTTTTAGAATTTTACTAACACGCTCTTTATCATTAAAATAGTCTAAATCATCTGTATTACCATATTGATTAATAAAATCATACATCGGATTTGAACGTATCATATCCCTTACAAAAGAAATCATCTCTAACACATCTAATACACCATCAACAGTATTAATCTCTCTACAAAAAACCATAACAGGACGTACATCAATAGAATCTAAGAAGTCAACAGATGCAACTAAAGAATAACTGAAATCCATAGATACATACTTAGAATAATCAGTATGCACTTTTCCATATAGAAAATTATTACTACCAACTCGACTAACAATAGTATCGTACATACCATTAAATCTAGTCTTACCCCAACCAGTAAATAGGTAATCAACAAACTGTGCGTATATCTGAACCAAAGCACTGTTAATAGAATCAACTATCTTTTTAACAATCTGATTATATGCAACAATGTTATCTAACTTCCCACTATAAGATAGTCCTCTAGATTTAAAATCATATGACTGAACCATCTCACCTACAACAGTCTCAGTTAGGTCAAATACTATATCATACTCATCACTACAACGAATATAAACCATAACTAATCCAACATCTGTCATATAACTCTTTCTATCGTGAACATCAATACTTATCCCCATAACACGATACAACCGATACGTATCACGAAACTTATCAATACCATGACTAATGCCATCAATAATAGTTGGAATACATAAATTATCACTAACTCGTGTATGACTAGTATAGGAATCAAAGCCTATCATTGTATCCATTTTTTAATCTCCTTAAACATAATACCTTACATACTTATTATACCATAACTGTAATATATTGTAAAGTTTTGTATGTTTTGACTACCTACCTATATCAATACCATATACCTTTTTAGCATACAAATGCAACATATCTATGTACGTATCAAACCATAAAACACCACAAGATACCCTCGATGCCATCATTTTCCTTGACAACAATCTAACTGGTAATGAAAACCTAAACTGCCAACCTTCATGAAAGAATTCATCATTAGAACATACACATACTCCGTCTGTAACATTACCTAAACCAACACGATATAAATCTACAAGGCCACTAAACCTATCGATAATATCATGAACACCTTTACGATACGGCATATACAGTGAACCACTAACTTCACGTCCCAACGATTCATAACTACTTTTAAGATATTGAATTAACGCATCATTACTATATGCCATCATCTCTAGAATATCTAAAAACCTGTTAATATCACTATCAGAATGTATATCACGTATATTCATATGATTATCATCAATAGTACAATGACTGACATCGTCACCATCTACATCATAACCCATAACAGGGTCTACAAACAATGTATCAATACTACCACTAGCTACATACACAGATGTCTTAACAAATAAACTATCCCCTAAATAATCATAATATCTAGACCGAACCATACCACCATATCTACGTCCTAATGCATCCGCTACATCAGGATTTGTCATGAAATCTAAATAAATACGATATGCATTACCCAATAATCTCTTGATACCATCTACTACATTGTCTAACAACCGACACCAATCACCATAACCATCACACATACTAAATGGTATGATATCACCACTATCATCTAACACAGCATCCTCTAACCTATCATGTATCGCCTTAGCATCAATGATATATCCAATATACTGCTTTGTAAATTCTTCTGTAAATTCGATACTAATAGAATTATTATCGTTAACACGAATCCTATTAACATTAGTTTTTAACTCGTGAAACCATTCCTCTTTATGATAATTACGATATCGTTTTATAGTTGTGAAATCGATATCAACACTCACCACATTATGTAAATCACTACACCGATTATGATACAATGCCAACTCACGATAGCGTGATGCTACCGATACAATAGCATCACCTATATACTCAGTCTCTCTAAAGAAATAATAATCAAACCCCCTTAAACTACCATCCTCAGACTTCTTAGTATCTTCAAACATCAAACCACATCGATACAACTCATTCGGTATATCTAATGATATCATTACACCATCTATATCATCTCTCGTAACTTTCATTTTTACCACTCCACCACCATCAGCTAATACTGTATATCCCTCTAGAATACTCCGCTACCATATCTACATATCTACGCATGAATTTACCAACATCAAACACCCTTGATGCCATTACTTTAGTGTTAAACTCTCGTATTGGTATGTACATCTCAATAGACTCTAAACTATCATCATAACTAAATACACAACCATGATACTCATAATAATCACCCAATTCAACAGAACCTATTACATCTGTAAAGCTATCAGCCATACAAGTATAACTATCAGCACCTAATTGAAGATTACCTAATACATGACTAACCAACACATAGCCTCGATACAAAGATATGCCATTAGATACATAATACCTTATCACAGCATCATGCACATATGCCATCATCTCTAACACATTACAAAAATCACCATATATATCATCAGTTATGTATTTCAAATTATATAATGAATTAATAGGATTAAAATCTACAACACCATTCTCAACACTAAACCCATATACTGCATCTACATCTATATCACGTAGTCTAAATAATCCTAAATCAATCGTTACATGTAACAAAGAATCAGACATAGATTGATGATACCGACCAACCACATAACCATCTGCGATACCACTATAGCGTTTCAACATATAATCTCTAAATTCATTATTAGTTAGCAACCCCACATAATTAACATAGAATCGTTTGAGTACATCAGACAATGTATCTACTACGTCAGATAACAAACTCTCCCAATATTCCACACAATCACTATATTCAACAACATTACTACCATCAACACACAACATACTCAAACCATACTCTTCTCTACAAGACTGATTTAATTTATATGCCTCTAATAACTTATCCATTACCTTGTTAGGTACATCTCTACTGAATTGTATTGATAAGCTATCTAAATCGATATACACCCTGTTTACATCTGCTACACCCACATCACGTAAACGATTAATACTTATATCTTTGATATATGAACCACCAAATCGTGAAGTAGATACGATTGAATACCTATATATCTCCCTATACCTTGATAATATGTTAGCTACCTTATCACTAACATACTCTAACTCTTCATTTAAAAAATCAGTATCCCTGTCAGTAACTAATGCACCTCTATCATACACATGTATCTCACTCCGATAGCCATCTTCAAATATCTCTATACTCATGTCATAGGATTTCTTTAAACACCCTGAGTATACTAAATTTGATATATCAATCAAACCCATCTCAATCACTCCCTAAAACACACCACAATAACCAACATTATCTAACAGACTGTATCTAACAGACTGTATCTAACAGACTGTATCTAACAGATTGTATCTAACAGATTGTATCTAACAGATTGTATCTAACAGATTTTACCTCTTCTTATTCTCTCTCCGACTATCTATACCCTTTAATGAGTTTTCATACCTCTCCATCACTCTCTTACTCATACTCCTCAATAGAACCCTTAAATCATCACCTAGTACCATTGCGTCTGTCCTAACTCGAACCCCCATCCGTTTCAACATATCTCTTACAACAGACACACTTACCTCATCGTATCCAACACTCTCTATTTCTTTTAACTCATCAATCAACTTTTTCTCTATTTTCATTTTATCCACTATCCTTACTTTATATCTCTACCTATATTATTACTTTACACTATTTTACAAAATATTACAAGCTATCCCTATCATCTATATGGTTCTTTCCTTTATGTGATTAAACCCATATACTCTAATCACATTTACGATACTCACTTTTTGTTTATCTTCCCTATATTAATTGAAAATTCTTTATATCAATCAATTCAATCAATTCAATCAATTTAATCAACTCAAATCTTCTATAATATATTCGCTCACTTAGTTATTAATTCAGTATCATCCTTAATCCCTAGTTTCTAGATATATTATACTTTCTTTCTCTTACTATAATTAACTTTATTAATATAATACATCCCCCATTTATTGAATTCTTTTCTTCGTTAGAAGAAATTAATTCAATTCATTATTATATTTCTATTAATAGTATTATTGTTAATTATATGATTATTAATATTAGTATCTTATATATCTGTTTTATTATGTCTATTATTACTGTGTGCTTATTAGATGATACCCTAGTTTGTGTTATAGAGTATCATCTATTCTATCTACTGTACAATACAAGCATACTCTTGTACACGTGTATTATATTATAATGTATTATTTCTAATCTTGAATAGTAAATCTATAGCATCTTCTTTAGTATATGTATCTGTATCATCTTCCAATATACTGATAACTGTATCTATAGTTGATACAATATCTTTACGTTTCATTCTTCTAGTATTAGGTAAATCTAATACATCATCTGTATTATTAATACCCTCTATAATTTTAATAATCTTCTTTAATGCTTTTTTATCTTTCATTGTTATATCACCTCTACACAGCAATAGGTACGTTTTTAATTACATCACCATGTTTATAATCAACAAGTGATACATCATCTACTGTGAAATCATAGAAATCTGTAACACTCTTATTTAACTTAAAAGTAGGTGCTTCATATGTATCACGTTCTATCAACTCTCGAATAATAGGAATATGCCTATCATAGATATGAGCATCAGCAATCACATGTACCAACTCACCAACTCTCATACCAACATGATGTGCCACCATATGTAATAACACTGAATACTGTGCCACATTCCAAGCATTAGCGGCTAGAATATCTTGACTACGTTGATTTAATAATAGGTTTAATACTTTATTACCCCTACAATCAACTGTAACATTAAATGTGCAAGAATACGCACAAGGATATAAATTCATTGTGCTTAACTCATCAAAATTATACATATGTGCAATAATCCTACGTGAGAAAGGTGTATGTACTAAATCAAACAATACTTTATCAATTTGATTCATTTCTAACAAATAAGTTCCACCCATACCACCATGAAGTACAATATGATGACGACTATCACCATCATAATAAATAGATTCTTGCTCATTAAACCACATATTAGGAAATACTTTTAAAATATCCCTATGTATATCATCAGATTTAATATGATAGAAAGATGTCTTGCCAATCTGATACCCATATGCAGTACCTATCGAACCATCACTATCTGCCCAACTATCCCAAATCCTTGTTTTTAAATCATTAACATTATTAGAATGTAGTTGCCAAATCCATAGCATCTCTTCTACACAAGAATTAAAAGCTAAAGGACGTTGTGTGGGAACTGGAAACTCTCTACCAACATCATATCGATTAACAACAGCAAATTTCTTAACTGTATGAGCATCAGAGCCATCCCCCCATTTAGGTCTAACTGTCTCACCATCAGAAACAATACCACTAGATAGAATATCCTCACACATAGATTTAAACGTATAATCAAACCTAGACATTTTTAATATATTCCCCCATACGAATGATAACATCTTCAGATGTGTATCCATCATAATCAGTTGCATTAGGAATCTCTTGAACCTCCTCAAATAAATCCCAATACTTATTCTTAATATGATATGAAATCTGCCCATTAGGTAAATCAATACCAACTAAAAACATATCATCATACATAGTACCATCTTCATGCTTTCTAGTCTTCCACACATATACTGTAGGGATGTAGAGTTTACAAACCATTGCAAAAAGATATGTTCTATGTTCATATAAATCCCCTATAGTATGATAACCATCAGAAACAGACTTATAATCTCCCATATCCATAAAAGCTTTATTCTTATTAGCTAAGTCTTTTATATCTTTAACACCCTCTAAAATATCTTGTATCATACTATAACACCTCTACAATCTTATTATTATCTAAAGCATAATCCTTTTCCATATTACAACCTTTAGAATGTTCCCATTCACCACACAACAGTACAGTATCACACAAATCTAAAAGCTTGAAACATAAATTAATCCCCTTTTCATAATCAACAGATTCATACATAAACCCATACGCATGAATAGGAGATATAAATGTCTTGTCACTAAACTTTGAGCATAGCACATTCATTATGTCTGACACCTTTTCATAGTTAGATGATAAGCCACTATAAGGGTGAGCCACATACACAATTTTAGAGTTCTCTAACATAGTCAATACCTCAATCAAAAAATACGAAAATACATACACCCTTATTATACACCATATAATAAAAAAAGAGTACATGAATTACCATGTACTCATAAAAATCTATGTTATTTTGTAACCCTATGCAATATCGCTTTAACAACACAATAAAACGCATAGACTAAAATTGTAGCTAAAATACCTAAAATAAAAGGTAAACTAAACGCTAACACAATAAGATGTTCCATATTACCTCTCTACTACAATACAATACAACAGATAAAGTGATATTCATTAAATTTGAAAACATTAAAAGAACTACCCATGTATACCACACAAATATGACTGTATTAATTGTAATTTATCTTTTCTAGATAGTTTATTTTTGATATACCACTCTCTACTCATTGCTTCTTGCTTAGATGCGTACACCTCAGAATAAACTAACTTACAAGGCAATCTTGCCCTAGTGTATTTAGCACCCTTACCACTGTTATGAACGTCCAACCTACGTTTAAGATTGTTTGTGTAGCCTGTGTATAATGTACCATCACTACACTCTAGAACATACACGTAAAAACTAGACACCACATAAATCCCTTACAACATCACTATACAAACTACGTCTCATACAATAGTGTAAAAACCAATCCATACGATATAAATTTATTAGTGATAATATAGACGAAACATCATCTCTTGATAAATTAATTGAAATAGGTGATATCTCAAAGTCAAATGACTTCATTTTCATAATCTTATAATTATTTTCAAAAATGTGAAACTTATCAAGAATTATTGGAAGATATTTATCTACTATATCGTCACTGACTAGCGAACCATTTTTCTGAATCAGCGTATTATTACACATATCATAATCATAGTTGTTAGCAATCTCACTGGCCTTAGCTTTTAAAAATCTATAGTACCCCTTTAGGTTATCTGAACTATCACCAACAATGGCACGATATTTAACTAAATCACTAGGAGAAACACCATTAAATGTATCTCTTACAACACTTTCATCTACTATATCAGATGTTTCCTTCCACGAATTATTGTTACCTATTTTACGAATGATATTTACAGTAGCAAAATCATTATCTTTAACTAACTGATACATATCTTTATCATTAGATAAAATGTAAATATTCTTACGTATTTTATTCTTACTACAAAGACTAGATACACTCTCAACAATAGAATGTATTGAATCATCAGCCTCATAACTAATATCATAGCAACAATATGTAGAAGTTATTAAACTAGACATCTTAACAATGTCACTGGTAGATGACTGAATCATAGCCTTAATATCACTATGACCACTTCTATTCGCTTTATAACTAGGGTTTATCTCTCTTCTTGTAATATCTGAACCATCCAAGCATAAAACGATTGATGGATTATTAAACGTACCCTCTAAACGTGTTAAGAATTTAAGAAACCCATGAATATGCCCAATAAATGTATCTGTACCATCGATATCAATATACATATCCTTGTATGCCCAAGCATAACGATACAGAAAATTTGACACATCCACAAGTAATATCTCATCAGACCGAACTATCATCTGAAATAAACTTTCTTTTGTTATAGTATTCATATGTTAGTCTCCTTGTAAAATAAACCTACAAGCATTATAACACATTTACATAACTTTTAGAAAGAATCTACTAAATCCTTAAATTCACTAACAATAGACTTAATCTCTTTTAAATCTCGTCTAGTGATAGAATCAACAACACCATCAGTTAATGCACCCATAGTATACAATGTAAACAATGCATCTACGGCATTATAATACTCACCAGTATCAGATAAAGTCTCAACACACTTTTGTAGCTTATTAACTAATTTATCCTCAAATGCGTTTGTATTCAAAGAAACATTAGAACTACCCTTAGTGGCTACACTAGAAGTACTATTTCTAATTACTGGGTCAATCGTAGATTGAACTTTAGTATAAGAATTGGTAAAAGGAACTTGACTCGTATCAGAACTATTAGGAATATGACCAAAGGCTTCTTGAATACTACTCTTAACTGTAGCATCATCTACCAATTTCATATTAGCTATGCCATTCTGCTCGCTTACGTGTTTAGCACCCTCACGAATAGCAGATAGTATAGACTTACCACCACGATTAATATAATTCATTGTATGTTCCCCTACTATCTAACATGATTTAACTCTAATTCCTCAATGAATGAGAAAATAGTTGCACATGAGAAATTAAAATCCTTAGTACCTTGTTTGAAGTCAATTCCCAAGAATAAAGTTTTATTTGTATCTTTGTAACACTCTACATCAACAATTTTACTTTCCCTATTCTTAATGAAAGACTTAGCTAACTTTTCAATCTCGTTATCATTAATGTCATACCTAGACGTATTGTTAATATTAAGATTTACTCGTCTAGAATTACTTTCATCTGAAAATGATTCTAATTCTACAAACACATGTAAATCATCCAATACATCATATAAACGCTTAACGTAACTTTTTACAAAAGACGGAACTTCATCTTGTATCACACCCTCATATACAGGGTTACGATATGTATCTAAAAGATTAGATAATAATGACACGCACTCATTAAACAAATCTGTAGCCTCTACAAAGATAACAACATTAGAAGTATCTTCCTCTTCCTCAACTGTCAACATATCTAATACAGTAGATTTATTCCTCTTTTTAATTTTTAAAATACCACACTTAACAAATGTAGCTAAAGTAGATACAAAATCTAAACTAATACCACCACACCTACTCCAAATGTTACGGAAATTTCCCATAGACATTGGTAACTGTGATTTAGTAATAGCTATGGAATAAATCATAAATAGTATTCCATATACCTCATCATTATCAGATAGACCTAATTTATAAAATGTACCTGACAACTTTTCAATCTCATTATCAGGTACATTCACTTTATCTGATAGGATAAGTTTTAATGTATCACTTAGATACGACCTACCCATAATCTATATCCTACCTATTAAAGAATAACTAATTGACCACTAGAAGCTTTATCTAAATCTTCAGAAGAAACTTCAAAACCTTGATTCAAAAGCATTGCCCTTGCACGAATCCTGTTACCCATTTGTAACTCACGACCTTCAGATACTAGGCAATAACCTTTACCAGATTTGAAAGTTAACATAGATTCAGAAACCTCTTCGTCTTTATCTTCTTCTTCCTCATCATCGTCATCATCGTCAGAATCTTCATCGTCATCATCATCTTCGTCAGAATCTTCTTGAATTTCTTCTTCATCTTCCTCAGAATCTTCGTCTTCTTTTACTGTTTTACGTTTTTTAGCTTCTTGAATTTCTTCTTCGTCATCACAATCTTCACAATCGTCAACAACACCCTCAGCTACGCAACGTGAAATGAAAGACTCAGAAACAGTTAAGTTAGAGAACACTTCTACACCATCACGTGTTACAGTCAAGAAACCATCTTCATAAGAAAGAACATCACCATCTTCTACATGGAAGATAGTACCATTAGCAGAAATATCGAAACCTTCAACAACTACAGACTCGTTGGCTTTCATTGCTTTTTTACGATTTTTCTTAGCTTTAGCTTTACCTTTTTTAGCCTTCTTAATGTTCTTTTTAGATGCTTTAATCTCAGCGGCAGTCCTACGAACCAATTTGTCGCCTTGAACTTTCCACTTTTCACCCTTTTCTTTAGATTTTAGAAGAAGTTTGGCTTTTTTTGCGTTGATTTTACGCTTTTTGCCACCTTTAAAGGAAATTTTAGCACCTTCCTCTACATCTTCTTCTTCCTCGTCATCGAAAAGTTCTTCCACATCTTCAACAACAACTTCATCAGCACTATCAACAAATGCTACGAAGTCTTCAGCAGAAACCTCTACTTCTTCCTCACGCAACTCACCATCAGCATCGTAAATATTTACAATACAAGGTTCTCCATTTGTTACCAACTCTACAATCTCATCTTGATTAACTTCATAATCACCCAAAGTTGTATCAGCAGTAGCAAAATAGAAAGAACCCTCTTCTACTTCCTCAAACACGTCTGTATTACCAGCGTCTTTTTTGTCAGCATCTTTCAAGGCTTCATTTACGCTTTTAACAATGCTAGATACAGTAGATTCAAATAATGCAGAACCAACCTCAATACCTTGCATTTCTAATTCGTCAGCAATCAAATTGCTAAGTTTTCTTACTTGCCTCATTTATCTAGGAATCCCCTTATTAAAATAAATACTATATTAACTATTATTATGTATAATGCTATACTATTATAAACCTAAAGTCTTAGCATCTCTCCTAGCTTGAATAGATTTTCTACGTTTAGTACATGCTTCATCAGTATGTGCTTTTTTACGTGCTTCAGCCAAAGCTTTAAGCTGTGCAGATGTAACGTGTTTACGTTCACCCCTACCAACTTTCTCTACCAACTTACCATCTTTATAAGTAGTATATTTTTTACCTTTAGCATGTGCTTCAGAAACAATAGCAGAATGAGTATGACTACCATTACCACCACTAACAAGATTACTATATGTACGTAACCTCTCTTCCAACTCACTTAGGTCATCTTTAGCCAATAAACCATTACGCACGTAACTACGTAATGCATCTAACTTACTATCGATATCGTCTTTAGATTTTAAATTGAAAGTAACATTAACATTATTATTCTTTCCCCACACGTTAAGGAAATGCCCAAATTCGGAGTACAACCACCTAACTGGTTGACCACCACCAACACCACCTAATAATGTAGGAGTATCATCCCCATAAGGAGAATTTGTAAATCTCATTAATATTAACCTTTCTATCTATATAAGATATTAACCTCTCATGATATTCCAATAGCCAAAACCACCATCTTCCAATCGTTGCTCTAGCTCCTGTTTATCTGTATTACCCTCATTTATCAACTCATCAGATTCAATCTCAAATACACCACTACTAATCTTATACTTAGAACGTATACGTCCCTCAGTGATTTTTACCATAGCAAGTGTATAATCACGAATCCACTGTCTCCAAAATGAGTTCTTAGCTATATCTTCAAAAGTATTACTAGACTTAACATACTCTACTGTTACAAGTCCACTGAAACCATCAATATATAACTTATTATCTGTAGGGTCTAAGTACCAATCATTTGTCATCAACATATTCATCTCTGACATAGTACCAGAAAAGGCAACATAGTTGTAAATACCTTTAAGGTCTCCACCATTACCTAATGCTTGCATACCACGATACTGACACAGTTGATTACAAATATCACATCCACTAAGACTTAGGTTACATCCACCACCATCTCTATCAGGATTTGCAACCAACTCAGCATTACTGTTACTAGCACCACTACCAACACCATTATATATCTGCCTAACAGCTTCCATATCATACCCTGTAACATCAACTACACCATTAGCAACATTGAATGTCGCTAAATAAGGTAATGATACTTTACTCTCACATCTCCTAGTAGAAAAATCTATTAACTTATCTATTTGACGTTGAGTGATATATAGAGTGATTACAGGATAACCCAAAGCCACCATACAATCCTCTATAATATCTCGTCTCTCTTTTGAAAGTGATTCCATGTAGTCATTGCTAAATGAACTACTATCTACAAGTAAACTGTCATCAATCCTACTCATGACTACTCACCTTTCAAAATGTTATTTTTTGTTTTGAGCAGATAAAATCATTTCTTTAACATCTGCTTTTTTATTAACACTATCAGCATCTACACCAATTTCTTTTGCTGTAGCTTTTAACTCTTTAAGTGTTAATGTATCAAGAAAATCAGCTGTGAGTTTTTTTACCTTTTCTACTTTCTCAGTAACATCATTCACAGTATCTTCTACAACATCACTAGCAATCTTACCTGCATTATCAGACACTGATTTAACAGCATCTTGTGTTTTAGTAGAGATATTTTTAACACCATCTACAACACTATCAGCTACTTTAGAAACATGACCTTTTAATTCCTCTTTAGCTTTATTGATATCGTCCAAAGTTCGTTGAGATAAACCAAGTTCCTCAGAATTTTGAACGATAATACCAGCCCTAGCATATGGTCTAAAGAAACCAATTTTATCAATGCTATCTAAAGGTTTTGCCTCTTCAGGAGCAAAAACTAAAGTACCATTGTAATTATAATCAGGAATACGGATTGTGTTTTTAGTTGTATTTTTTAACTCTAAACCCATTATATCTCCTATTCTCCATCTAATGTAAAATAAAGGATATACAGGAATACACACATAGAATCCCTATACATCCCCAGTAAACATATACCAATCTACAAAAACTAAATTAATATACCCACTCTGTTATTTTACAAACTCTAAATTTAATATATCCACTACTATATATAGGTAACATTAAATTTATTCTACGTTTTTATCACTTCTCCAAATATAAGTAGCTTGTCCACAGTCATACACAGGTAAATAACCTCTATCTAATATTAATTCCTCATTAGAAGTGCCTTTGCCATGATTCTCTTTAAATAATCTATCATAACCTTGCATACGTAATAAATTATCTGTAATATGATTATCTTCTTTTATACTGTACCAATGACAAGACGGACTATTTATAGTATCTATTTTAAATCCTAACATATCATATACTTTACCACTAAATTTAGATGTATCACAATATGAAACAATACTATTAGGTTTATAAGTGTCTACAAAATACTTAAATAACTTATTAGCACCACCAACTACATTATGACTAGCACAATACCTTAACAACTCATACTCATATTTTTTATTATATCTAGGTTTACCAAATGTCATTAATGATACTAACTGATTATTATAATATAAACCCAATCTAATTGTTTGATTATTACACTTTCCCTGTAAATGATACACCATAAGATACTGATTACACTCTGTAATATCAACTTCCCTAATATCGCACTTTCGTGCATAAACGATTTTCCGATTTTTAAGTAAATTGATTACTTTACTTTTATCATCCCAATCAAATACATGTATTACATTATACCCATTATCTCTAGCACAATTAGATTTATCTCTATGATAATACTTATCTTTAACAGATTTATCACCATAAGGACTAAATCTAGTGTTATGAGTAGCAGTAGGATTTATCTCTATAAGAGTATTTCCAACCTTAAAATCATAAGAATACTTACTACATCTAAACTCACGCTCATATGATATGTTATTATTATCTAACAACTCAGCAAAATCACGATTAGGTTTACTATCATTAGCCTCACACCACTCTTTAGTTAACATAAAGTAGTATGGTACTCCATACCTTTCCATGAAAGTATCACGTACCTTATCTCTAACCTCTTGACACTGAGTAGGATAATCTACACCTAAATTCTCTCTGTTAGTCTCTCTTATCTTATCTTTAACAACATCTAACTGAAAAGGATTGTCTACACCATACTTAGCATTATAATTATCCCTAAATTTAGACTTAACCTCATCTGATTTCATAGGGTTATCTACACCATATTTTTTAAGAAATGTATCTTTTTTCTTATCTTGTATTACCCTAGATTTAGATGGATTGTCTACACCATAATGCTCTAATAGAGATTTCTTTTTCTTAGCCTTAACGTCATTAAGATGAGAAATATGAGATACACCATATTTATTTAATGTACTCTCTAACCTCTTTTTATTAATAGCATCTTGTTTTTCTTTAGTACGTGGTAACATACCCAATACAAACCCATCTGGTTGTTTGCCCTCTTCATACATTTTATTAACAATGCCATTATGATAATAACGCTTTTTTACTTTACCACTCATACACATTACTTACTTTCCCAAATATAAGTACTCTGCCCACAATCATATACAGGAAGATAACCTCTAGCTAAAATTAATTCCTCATTAGAAGTGCCTTTACCATGATTTTCTTTAAAAAGTCTATCATAACCTTGACTTAATAACAAACCATCAGTAATATGTCGCTTTTCTTTCATACTATACCAATGCTTTCTAGGGCTATTTTTCTTACTTAACGTGAACCCTAAATCAGCATATACTTTACCACTAAATTTAGATGTATCACAATATGAAACAATACTATTAGGTTTATAAGTGTCTACAAAATACTTAAATAACTTATTAGCACCACCAACTACATTATGACTAGCACAATACCTTAACAACTCATACTCATATTTTTTATTATATCTAGGTTTACCAAATGTCATTAATGATACTAACTGATTATTATAATATAAACCCTAAACGAATTTTCTGCCCTCTACATGTACCCTGTAGATGATACATATCTAAATAGTTATTTGTATCTACATCACTAACTACCCTAATATCACACTTACGTGCATACACAGTCTCCCTAGTTTTTAGTAATTGTACAACTTTATCTGTATCATCCCAATCAAATACATGTATGACATTGTAACCACCATCTTTAGCTAACGTAGATTTATCTCTGTGATAATTAACATCAATCCTATTCTTACCATAAGGATTGAAATGTGTATTATGTGTAGCTGTAGGATTTATTTCTATTAAAGTGTTACCTACTTTAAAATCATAAGAATATTTTTCTAATAAAAACTCACGCTCATAAGCAATACCAACATCATCTAGAAGTTTAGCAAAAGACCTATTATAACTACTATCATTACCATTATATTTACCACTAAAAACTAAACAAGTATAGTCAACCCCATAGCGTTTCCTATTTGTTTCAACTGTCTTCTGCTTTACCTCTTCTGACATTGCGGGATGCTCAAAGCCATACTTTATAATATTACTATCTTTTATATGTTGTTTAACAATTTCTGATTGATTAGGATATTCAGTTCCATACTTTTCTAATGAAGTTACCCTAGTTTTATTCATAACTTCTTTAGACTGCATAGGATAATCAACACCTAAATTCTTACGATTAGATTCAACAATCCTCTGTTTAATAACTTCTGATTTAAATGGATTATCAACACCATATTTATCTAGGTTCGTCTGTTTAATCTTTTCTTTAACTTCATTAGCTTGAAATGAATATTCTACACCATACTTAGCTAAGTTTGTCTCTCTAATCTTATCTTTAACTATATCAGATTGTACAGAATAAGTAGTACCATACTTCTCTAGATTTGTTTTCTTTATTTTATCATATATCGCCTTAGATTTGGCAGGGTTATCTACACCATACGTTTTTAGAAATGTTTCCTTAGCTTTAGCAGACCTCTTTTGTTTAAGTTCATCACTCAACAGCATACCTTTTACAAACCCATCAGGTATAACATCACCCTCTTTAATCTTTTTAGTGATAATACCATTATTATAATAATGACCTTTACGTGTATCCTTAACTTTAGGTACGTTTACTTTTTCCTCTCTTTTAGGTTTTACTATCTTAGACTTTAATGTCTTTCCATTAGTAGTACCATACCTCTCTAAATTTGTTTTCTTTACTTTTTCTTTTTGAGATTCAAGACTTTGATGATGCTCAACACCATACTTTTTAAGATTAGTCTCTATAATTTTATCATATACATCTTTAGACTGTGCTACATTAGAAACACCATACTTCTCTATGGTAGTTTTAACTCTCTTAGCATTACTTTCAGCCTTTTGCTCGTCAGTACGTGGTAACATTCCAAGTACAAATCCTTCTGGTTGCTCACCTTCAAAATACCTTTTAGCTATCACACCATTATTATATGTTCTCTTACCCTTACCACCCCATAAAGGATTTTTATCATTAGTATCACTCATAACTAACATCTCCATACAAAATAAAAACTATCTTTATTAATTATAGTATACACTATTCGCAAGACAAAATCAAGTAAAAGAAAAGAGGTGTAAACGAAGTTACACCTCTTTGAATGGATATATTATTTAGTTTTGTATTTATATACAGTCATGTCTACTGATGACTTATAGCTTAACTATCAATTAGTTAGCGGCTACTTGTTTGTTATCTACCAAAGTCAAACGATGGTACATGTATTTATTTACTGCTTTTTTTGCATAAATTGTGCAGAACCCCCTCTGAGATTTGAAGTCAGCATCAACCAATAATTGGCTTGCGAATAAAGGCAAGTATGGAGCATAAATATAGCCAGCTTCGATGAACATTTCACCTTTAGCACCTACCAAGATTTCATTATCAGGGTAGTATGGATTTTTATATACTTTGTATTTTTCATCCAAGATACCTACCAAGTGCGGACCACCAACGATACCATTTGTAGATACACGTTTGAAGATTTCACGTACTTGACCGATATTTGTGTTCAAGGATTCAATGTATGTAGCGGCATTTTTACCACAGATAATAAATGTAGCTTCATAGCGTTTAGTGTTACCAAGAATTGTGTTGGACGCATCATTGATAGCATTAAACAATGTAGCTTCATGAGTTTTAACGTCTTGACCTTTATATCCAGGAAGTTTATTCCAAGTAGATTGGCTACCAGCAATTTTCAACAAGTCCTGCATTATCTCGTTATCAATTTCGTAACCAATTTCACCACTCGTAGCTTTTAGGATAACTGTATCCATATCTAAGCCGAATGACATTTTTAACTTTAATATTACGTACTAATCGTTTCCATTAGCACTCTCATACTTTCATATGAGAATAGACTATATCATGTACCTAAAACAGGCACCCTAGCACTTCCATTTAAGGGATTCTCACCCACTCACTAGAGCCGTACCCCTTTTGACGAATTTCACGTCTATACACAATGATTTATTTTTTGACGCATCATTGCTTCAGGTTAGTCGTTGAAGTCTGTATAGTATCTAAGAAATTACTCTCAGAAAAAACCTCATCTTCTGTTATAAATATAATATTATAACCTAAATCTTTTACAACATTAAACTTAGCTAATACTAAATCATCTGTTATAAACTTTTCTGGTTTGACCTCTAAAACTAAACCATAGTCTTTAAGATAAAAATCAGGATAGTATGTATGTCTAGAATTATCATATACATATTCAAATCCTCTAAACTCATACTCAAAATCTATATTATTTCTATCCAAAAACCTACATATCCTTAACTCATAGGAACTTTTCAAATAATATATCTTACCATGACTAGATACATATTTACATCTATAATAACCCCTAGAAACATTCTCAGCATACTCCTTAGTAGACCATTTAGCCTTGATTTTCATTGACTGTGCTAATTTACTACTCTGCCTACTCCAATATAACTTAGAGTGTATAGAACGTCTTTGTTTTTCTGTATCTAGACTCAAAGCATTTTTTATATTCTTAATCCTAGCATCCCTCTTTTCAGGAATACTCCACTCTCTTTTAAGAACCTCAGAATGTATCTCACTAAAAGTTGACGAGTTGTTTATACCAACTTTAATACTCTTAGCACGTTCTTCTCTATTACTATCTATTCCCCAAAAAGCACACATCATCTCAGACTGCTTTTTACTAAATATAGGAGAATTTAATAGTCCACTCTGAATTTTTACACTTTGAACCTCTTTAAAACCTTCTCTTTTCCACATCTTCTTAGAATTGTCAGATACTTTCTTTTTAAAAGATTCAGACTTACCATTCTCTTTTAAAGACTGTACCCTACGAGATGTGATATATTCATCTTTCCATTGCTCTTTAGTCTTTTGAGAAGTCAAATCTCTTCTATCAGAACAACACAAAGATTGATTAGGGTATTTATTTTTAAATTCTTCTTTAGTTAAGTTATGTACAAGTTTAGTATGTTTTTCTGTTATCATCCTAACTCTTTTATGACATATAGGACATTCAACATAATCAACATTCTCAATCATACCTTCAACATATTTAAACTTCATAAGTTAATCACCACCTATGAAGTTATTATACTATACAAACCTGCTGATTGCCAATTATCACAACACTTAGGACTATATTTTACTATAGCTTTTATTTCACCTTATGTCATCTGTGAACTTGTTTCTGATTTTCATCACCCATGATTAGGTGTCACAGCTTTACGGTTTTTCAGCAATTCACTAGGTTATTCAAGACTCTATTACTAGAATCATGCGACTTAAAAATGTAATCTAAAAATTACATTTTATGCAATTTTATCGTATGCAACGTCAAACATGTATACGGATTTTAATTTACGTGGACGAGCAACTACAGGCTCAGAAACTACACGCACGTCAACTTGGTCTACAGGAGCATCGAAACTATTTTGGTCATAATCAAAATCAGCTTCCAAATGAGCAACTGTTACACCAGTCAATGTAATCTCACCAGTAACATAATCAACAGTACCAGCACCTAAACCAGTACTTGCTGTATCAGTGATAGTACCTTTTTTACCAGTAGCATCAGGAACATCAATCAACTCTGAACCGATTTTATCTTCAGAAGTCAAACGGAATGTACCAGGCTTGATAGGAGTATGCAATACTTTTTGAGTTACATTACCACCTGTGATAGTCAAGGACTCACCACTTACGTGTTCACCACTGAAATCACCACCAGTGAAACCACGTTGAGATGAAATCATATCAGTACCAGCTTTGATACCACCTTTGTTGTTACCATAAGTGAATTTCAAGAAGAATACTTGACCATTCCTCCTATCCAAAGGTTGAACTGACACGATATCATTCGCACTTTATATTACGTGTTAATCGTTTCCATCAACACTCTCATACTTTCATATGAGAATAGACTATATCACACCCTATAATATAGGGGTACACTATTTCCATTTAAGGGATTCTCACCCACTCACTAGAGCCGTACTCCTTTTGACGAATTTCACGTCTATACACACATATTATTTTAATGCCCATGTGCTTCAGGATAGTCGTTGAATTATAACCTATCTAAGGGAATAATATAAGTTATAACTGCTAATTACCGATTATTTAAATACTTAGGACTATATTTTACTATAGCTTTTATTTCACCCTATATCATCTGATTAATTTTTTCTGCTTTCGCCACATTCACACCTGACCTTTCGGACTATGTTGTAGTTTAATCAGCTTTACGGATTTCTAGCAATTAAGTGTATTTCTTACTCTTATTACTAAGAATAAGGACTGCGAATAAAATTACTCGTTAATCAAATTAGGCATAACTGCTGTAATAATATCAAATACATTAGATGTAAATGTATTAACCATAGAAATGTCAGTGCCTTCATGAATAGCTGTACCATTCATCATACGACCTTTAGTCATTTCTAACTCAGATTTTGTGTTTTCAAGCAACAAAGAAAGTTGAGTTGCTTCTACATCGGAGTAACCCTCTACATGTTCTTTAACTACATCTGTATATGCACTCCAAGATTCCAACAATGGACGATATTGCTCATAAATATTTGTTTTCATATGTTAAATTATTTCCCTTAAAATAAAATTTATACTAACTTATATAGTAATGAACACTAACCCCTTCGATTAGAGAATAACTCACCAACTCTAGGTTTAGCATTTACGATATTCTCTTTTCTAACACGGGAAGATTCATTAACAATTTGAGTATCTACAATAGAATTTTTAAATGTATTCATACTATTGTTATTACTCATAGATTCACAAATAGAATATACATCAGACTTATTAAAACCTACAGGCAATTTAGATTGAACAGATTCTACTGTTAACCCATAATTACCAGCAATGACTGAAATTAAATCATGTTTGATTGATTTATTTACAGCTTTAATGGAATTATAAGACTCATCAAGTGAATCAACCTCACCACAAAGTTTTCTAATTTTTGCCTCTAAATCTTTAATCTTCTGTTCGTATTCTTCAATTTGGTTATCTCTTCTATCAATAGCAGATTGATAACCACCTTCAACACCATCTAACTCTTCAGTCAATGACTGTACATCTGTTTTTAAAGCTATGATTGTATCTTGCTGTGCTTGAATTAACGCATCTTTCTTATTAATATCAGTAACAGCTAATGCAATCTCATCATAAGCTTCAGATAATTCATTTTCTAATTTGTCTTTACCTTGTGAAAGATTTTTATTATCCTCACTTAAAGACTTATTAGTTTTTAAACTCTCATCTAGCTTACGTTCTAACTCTCTATTAGATGTAGTCACACCCTCTTGAATTAGAGAAGTATTTTGATACTTTAATGCCTTGCAGGCTTCCTCAATAGAGTTTAATTCATCTAAATCAGACTGTAACTCATCAATCTCATTTTGCAACTCAATAATCTGTGCATCTTTCCTTGCAATAGTGTCTTTTAGGCTTTCAACTTCAGATTGTATCTCGACCTCTTTATTTTTAGAGTCTTGAAGTACATTTGAAATTTTATTTAGAGCATTATCTAAACTTTGTTTCAAACCCTCATTTTCTTTTTCAAGAGATTGTTTTTGAGCCTTAATAGATTGAAGTGTACGCTGTAAAGTATCAATTTGTGATTCACTATCATCAATAACCTCAATAGTGTCTCCGTCATCTACAACAGCTTCATCACGTTTAGCAACAATTATATCCTCAACACTTTCAAGTAATAACCTCTCAGGTGTTAAGTCATAACCATCAATGCTATATATAAAGGACTTAATATTTTTAAAGTCCTTTTCATCGCACTCTTTAATAATTTTAAAAAGAGCGTTATGAACATTTGTCTCTAGTGCCTGTTTTTCAACTACACCCTCAGTTACAACATCATTTGGACGTGCAGACTGAACGGACGGAAATGGAACAGCATCAAAAGTAATAAAGTTATATTGATTTTCATCTACCTCAATATAATCCTTACGTTGATGTAATGCACCACCAGCCCTAGAAGAATAGCCGATAACACCACCAGCCTCATATAATGTATTAATGATTCTACCAAAAGGAGTATCAAGAATATGTATCTCACCAAAAATTTGATTAGATTGTGGCACTTTCCACATCTTAGCAATCCTATGAGAAACCCTCTCAAAATCTACTTCCATCCTATCAGCGGGGTGATTAGCCTCACCATATAGGGTATTATACATTAACTGTTCTGTTACGTATGGACTAGCAAGAACATTATCCCACAACTTCTCAGAATACTTTCTACCATTCCTATTTAGAGAATCCCACTCAGCAAGCGGCCCTCTAATTACCCTTAGAACAGAATTAGAGGTAGAATCCGTAGGTACATTACTCTCGTATACACTCCTATCAAATACAGAAATATCTGATAAGTATGTCTTTTCACTATTATTCATGTTGTACCTTAATACCCCCAAAGTAACAATAAAACATTATCAACCAACAACAAGCTAGTTAACAATATGTATAAAATTGAAATACAAAATCTACTTTTAAGGTCTATAATGTACACCAATTTATATCACTTGAAAACATTATTACCATAAATATCTGCATGATAGACCATTAAAAGAAGAGAGGATATACAAAATGTGCATATCCTCTCATATTGTACATATTGATATATAATATGTGCAAAAATATTTATATGTTTTACGTGAAATTAATCACCATTGCCCTTAAACACTACATACCTATCTTGTTTCTTAGCATAAGGGTCAATCGCACTCATATAAGAAATATCCCTTTTACTAGTTAATACCCAAATAATCCTATCACGATATTTCTTCAACCACTTTTGATATGTAGAATCAGACGCTGTATGAACAGTATTAACAACACAGTCAGATAATACAATAATAGAGTCTGGGTTTTTAACTTTCTTCATCATTGCATGAACACCAGGGACTATATCAGTACCACCCTCTGCTTTAAATTTCATCAATTCAGCTTTAAGTTTAGTACCTTTACACTTAACCATACGCTTAACACATTCAGCGGCACTCCAAGCCTCAAAAGGTATGATGTAGAATAATACATTCCTCATCTGCTTATCGGCTTTAATCATTGCATCCATCTGCATGATAACTTTCTTAAAAGCACCACTACCCATTGAACCTGAGCAGTCAATTAAAACAGCAACTTTAATCATTTGTGTTTCAATATCTTCCCTGCCAGGAGGTGCATCCTCAATACGCTTGTTAATCATGTTAGGATTCATCGTAATGCGTTGACCTAATGCTTTTCTGAAAAGCTTTTCTAATTTAGCTTTCCAATCAGCAACCATACTATTACCTTTAAATAATGTAGTCATAGTACCAGCACCAAAGTCTTTATAGTTATCTAAGGATTGTTGATTAGTATTAGCTAATGTCTCATCTTTATCTAACTCTTCTTGCATACGTTTAGCTGCTTCCCTAACAATCTTATCAACAACACCCTTACCATCAGTATCATCTAAGTCATTGCCTTTAGTATCATGTGCCTTTTTGAAGTCATCATTAGATTTATTCCCTTTGTCACCTCTACTACCACTACCTGCTTGATTGTCTTGTGATTGAGAACCCTCACCACCTTGTGAATTAGAATCATCACCTGACTGAGAATTATCACCTTGTTGAGAACTATCACCTGACTGAGATTGTCCACCATTTTGTGATTTATCACCACTCTGTTGATTCGAGTTATCCCCTTTTTGAGAAGTAGAAGATTGTGAATTCTCACCACTAACCTCACTTGCTCTCTCTTTAGCAGTATCAGACATATTCTCTTGCTCTTTATTTAATGCATCTTCCATTTCAGATGTACTATCTAAAGAACTACTATCATCGCCCATATTAGAAGAACCATCATAATTAGGTGGTGCATAGGAATTATCCTCTGATGCCATGCCACCAGAAGAACCACCACTCTCACCACTTCCATCATCTCCAGATGAACCACCTTCACCATCTGAATTATTATTGTTGCTCTGTTCTTCCCTATCAGTATCTAAATCCTCACCATAAAGGTCATTATCTAAATCTCTATCTTGTTTAGAAAATTCATCACTTGAATTATTATCACTACTATTATTAGCATAAGGATTAGCATCTTTACCATCACTAGAACCCTGTGAACCATTGGAACTATTACCCTTACTCAAAGGATTATTATCTACAGGGTCAGGTATGGAACTGTTAGAACCACCCATCTTACTATCGCCACTACTTTGTTGTGAATTGTCATCACTATCAACAAAAGTAACATCTACTGGCTGTAAATCAAAAATAGTAAATTCACCTAAATCATTACCTGTAGGTACAAATATTCTTTTCTTTAACTGTTTTTTAGCCATCTATTTTATACCCCCACTATAAATGATTATCTGAATCGTCTAAAACAATACAAGGTTCTTCTCTCACATCTTCTACATGGAATGAACCATTTACAATCGATGTAACAATACCAAATTTCTTCTTCTTAGAAATCCATACTATGTCACCGACTTTAACGGACTTAGGCTGTGTTCCACCACCCATATCACCCATGTCATTACTAGAATCATTACTATTAGAAGAATCATCAGCTAAATCTTCAGCAGATAAACTTGTCTTCTCTTCAGTAGTACCTTCTACCCATGAACCATAAGAGCCATCAATAGGTATGATATATTTCCTATCTAAATCAGCATAGAAATCGCCACTATCAATATACACAGGTGAGTTTAATTTAGCATCGTTACCTAAGTCAGTAACATCAACACTATCAATCTTAGCTTTATTAACTGTATATACATCTAGAGTAATATAGTCGTCTTTTTTAACAGGTTTATACCCCTTAATAATGCCCACAATATTAGTACCCTTAACTTTTACAAGAGTACCATTAGGTAAAATCTCTTTATCAGATACTTTTTCTTCATCAGTAATTCCACCAGACTTACTCCAATATATCTTACCACTTGTCAATACCCTAACAACATCAGTGATAACCCTTTGGAATATATGAGAACTAGCACGTAACTCTCTGAAAGCAGAACCTACAAAAAAATTACAAAAAACATCAGCACCCCAATAGCCACTTAAACTATCTTTACACTTCTTTACATCAACTGTTGCTTCTTTATCTAAACCTGATACCTTATTTAGTGTAGCAACAACTGTATTAACCATATCATCAGCAGATTTAAATTTCTTTAAACCTACATTATGCTGTACCCTCATATGAATTGTATCTTTAATACAGTTAGCTGGGAATACACCACTAGCAGAACCATTACGTGTTAGGTTAGGAGTTCTAGCTAATGCTACTTTAAGTTTAGCATTAATAAACCCATCCATAACTACGTTATCCATACCACCACTAGCATATGTACCATCTAAATCAACATCGCTATTACCACCACTAAAATGAACTTGATTGTTAGTAATCAAATGTGCCATCTCATGAGCAATAAAGAATGTTAACAAGTACACATAACAATCCTGTAATGAGTTATATAAATTACCCCTATTAACATATTCCTCTAACGCTTCCCTAAGAATAAATCTAGGATTATAGTGATAAATATACCTACCTGTCTTTTTATGTAAACCAACAGCTAATGTAGAAATATTAAAGTTCCTCAAATGTTTAATAGAATCAGACTTAAACAAAGAATAAGCCATTAGGTCAAAACGCTTTAAATTATTCTCAACTAAAGGCAACATTGAATCGTAAATAGCATTATAATCACATTTGTCAACCAACAAATCAAATGTCATTGTTGCTTCTTTTGTATTATATTTTATAGGTGATTCATTGAAATCAGTAATGCTGTATGGGTTTTCCTCAAAACCACTATCAACATAAAAGTACTTTTCATCATCCCTAGAATATAAATCACGTTTAATTATAATCCTAAATACATTCTTATAACCATCAGCAAGTTTTACATTCTTGTTAGACATGAAGAACAAACTAATTACTGCTTTATTGTCATCAAAAGAATCGCCCTCACCAAATACAATTTTTTCAAAAGTATTATTGTCTAATATATCTTGAATGGCTTGCATGTTGACATACTTACCACTATTAAGAGATTCTGTGATTGTATTATAACTTTTTAACTCCTCTACCTCTTCAGTAGATAAGCTATTAATATAGTCTAATACTCTCTTTCTTCTATTTCGCTCATTAATAGATAACCCCATTAATAATCCCCCAAATCAATTAAACAACAAACTTTTCAATGAAAGCATTATACGTATTAAAGCCACTAAAAGTCCTATACTCACCTTTAACAAATGAGTATACAGCATCCGTTACTACTTTAACAATAGTACCACTACCATATGCACCCATAGAAACATAATATCTTACATCTACTTTAAGACCATCAACAAAAATTGTATCATTTAATTCAACAAAATCTACACCATTATCAATAATCCTAGAACTATAAGGGTTATAAGAACGAATTGCAATATTTAAAACTGAGAAGTCAAAATCTGGTGCATAACACTCAACTAAATCACCACTACTTACGATATTATCACCAAAATCGGGTAACGTATCAATAGGTAATCTAGAAATAAAATCATTAACATGTTTAAAACTTAGCATATCTATATCTCTTTCCATAAAGTAATAGAGGTGTATATCCAAGACAAAATCATAATGAATATAACACCTCTATCATACAAACTAATTATAATACATTGTATTTAACATTCTTAGGTGTCTTTGATTTTTTACTTTCTTTAATAGCTTTTTTGATATTTTCAATATCTTCTCTAGATACTTTATTACCAAAATCACTAGTAATATCTATAATCCAATCATCACCAACACCCTCTGCTAATTGATACATATCTTCTAGATTTTCACCTGACCTCTTTAAGAAAAGTACCATATTATCTGCATTAGGTAAAATGTCTTTAATCCCTGTTAAGAACATTGCATAGTTTTCATTAGGTAATGTTTTACCATGAGCCTCCATGAAATCATTACACAAGTCTAAGCAATACTTAACAATGCTCTCAGTATTACCACTATATTTAGAGAAGTTACGTTGTACAATCTTCATGAATGGAATAATAAGAGTTTTATCACTTAACTGCTCAATAGAGATATCCTCATCAAGATTAGTACCAAATGTATTATTGAAGTATTTAGTAAACTCACCTAAAATACTTTCCCCTAGATACATTTTAAACATATCTTCACGCTTATTACTAGTATTGATATCTAATTGCCTTACAAAACCAGCTAAATCCTCTACTAAGTCAATAGTATCACTACATTCAACTCTATCATCAGCAGACATAGGTTTAAGTGTAAATTGTTTTAAATCATCTCTACACTGAGCCAAACTATCAACAATATCACTAGCAGAAATTGATGTATCCCCAACTTTAACACTATCACCAATTAGTAAAGATTCCCAATTATCACTACCATATAATAATGAATCCAAGAACTTAATTGTTTTTTGAGCATGACTTTCTAAAGAGTCAGACTGCCTTTCTAAGATTAAATCTTCAAACTGCATTACTACATCATCGGTAAACAAGATTTTACCATTGAAAGCCTTAGCTTTAAATGTTCCATTTTCTTGTCTCTTACCACGCATAGATTTAATATCTTTAGATAATTGTAACATGTTACGTGTAGATGGTTGAGCATCCTCTAATGTACGTTTTTCTACACTAGCCATAATTTTTAAAGCTTGCTCTGTATCTAAACCCTTGAAGAACTCAATCAATGTACCATCAATTAAACCCTCTTCTTTTTGAGATTCCATGAACTCAACCCATGAAGCTACGTCATTCTCATCGTAGTTTTTCTTCCAATAGATTGAGAACCTAGCGGCAAAGGCTGGGTCAAGTGTACCTGTATCACCATAACCACCTGCCTCATCATCCATACCTTCCCAAGCCATGTTACAAGCGGCAACCACCTTAACTCTATCTTTATAATTAGAGAAGTCAACACCAGCGAAACGATAGTCAGAAATAACTTCAAATACGGCAGATGTAACAGTATTAGAACTTACCCTATTAACCTCATCAAAGAATAGGATAACCTCTCTACCCTCTTTAAGTGCTGTTACAAACCTATCTTTAATTGTCTTATCAGGGGCTCTCAAAGTCATGATATCAGTCATACCATACTTAATGTCAGCAGATACATTAGCTACTACACTTTGTAACTCTTTAGATACATCATCAAGACCACTACCTTTAAGAATACCACCACCAACATATTCTGTTAGTGATTGTTTAACTGGCATACCCATAAGGTCAACAGCATCTTTACTAGCTAAGTTAACATTAATTAATACAGGCTCTAAACCTGTTTTAATCTTAGCCTTTTTCATATACTGTTTAACACGACTGGTCTTGCCGAGTGCAGACGGCCCAATTAACATAGCAGGAGAGCCTGTTTCTAAAGCAGTTGATAAGAAGTCACCTACATCATCTTTAACAGGTTCTTTTACATCATCGTAGTTACTATACCCTTTAGATTCTAAGAAAGGAATAAACTTCTCACAACACCACTTAGAAACATAACCCTCTAAGATTTTACGTTTGTAAAGTTTTTCCTCACCACTATCTTCTTTACCATCATTTTCAGCCTCAGCAGTTTTATCAACTGAGTACAAATAATCTGACAACATATCCCATGTACGATAGTTAGGGAATACTTGTGTACGCTGTTCATTATCAGATAAACCCTCAGCAATAGCATCCAATACAGGCTTATCTGTATACACCATGTCACGATTATTATTTAAAAACTCTAACACAACAGGATGAATATTAGTTACACCCTTAAAGCCTCTCTTATCAGTAGTCCCACTTGCCCATTCAAACCACCTATCCATTACGTCATTAGGATATACTTTTAAAGGAATAAACCTATTAGAGTATGCTACGTCTAAATCAGTGTTAACGTCATAAAGCATATCTAATTCCATACGATATTCCTCACGCTCAACACCTTTTTGAATGTCTAAGTTAGTAGCGGCAACAAATTTACAACCATTCAAAGTCATATCATTTAACTTCTTCTGATTGAGAAGTTGTACCAAAATCCCATTTACACCTTTATCCCTACAACGTGTAATTTCATCACAGAATAGAACTGGTGTACGCATATAGTTTTTATACTGTAATTGTAGTTCAACAATCTTAGTTTTTTGCTCATCAGTTAAATATTTTTTCTCGGTCTCAACAGTATTACCATCAGATGCTACACTAGACTCAGTATAACCTTTTTGTAGAATATCTTCTAATTTCTGGTATGATTGTTTACAAAACTCACGGAAACCATCAGAACAAACTACAATCTCTTCCATTGGACAAGCATAACTATATTTCTTACCCTCTACCTCACCAATTTGGAATAGACCACTATAGTCCAACCTAGAGGTAAATGCAACCCTAAAGTCAACCATTCTATAGTTATATTTTTTACACAACTCTTTAACAGTAGCAGATTTAAATACAGCAGTTGGCCCAATAAGTAATGGAACTACCTCACGACCACCACTCTTCATCTCCTCACCCTCTGGTAAAGAAAAATAAGCATCTAACCAAGTATATACAGCGTCCTTACCTTTAATATCTTCAGCATCATTAGATTTACCTTTTTTACGTCTATCTTTTAGAAGTTGTAATGTATCTAACGCAGACTCCATAATATAACTTTCATCAATATGTTCATTACTAAACAACCACTCAGACATAGACACTGTATCTAGTTTATCTGAATCCTCTAATACCTTATACTCAGAATATGTCTCAGATGATACATCCAACCCATTAGCACATGCATTAATGAATGTATCTGTTAAAATATCCTCAACAAGATAAGCACCATTGCATTGGAATATTGCCCTATCAATGTCATTAACTAAATCTACCTCAATCAAGTTAGCAACAGCTTGATAGTCAAATTCCATAATATCAACAATAATCTCACTACCGAATGTACCACTAAAAATATTGAAAACAGTATTAGGTAGTTCTGCTAAGAATAGTGTATTACTAGGCATAATCCTATAGGCTTTAAATACTTTTTTAGATGAATCTTTAGTAGGTGAATCAAAATCAACAACTAAAGGCTCGTAACCTAAGAACTCTTCAACTGCATGAACCTCACGCACGTTTTTAACAAAATCCGCCTTATCTAAAAACGGAAAGTAATTACTAATACTATACATGTATAACCCCTATAAGAATAAACTTACTCACAAACAAATATATAATATTATACATACTATACATATCATTCTAACCAATAAATTTTGTTAAATCTCCAAAGTAATCTGCACTTTCGTGCATTTACTTTATCACAACGCTTATCTCTTGATTGAAAACTCAAAGCTAATCGTTTTTGACATAAAGACGTAACATAACCTTTATAAGTTTCTCCATTTTTATAAGTATAAGAAACTAAATCTCTATGCTTAAACCCCAACACATTATCAGTTTTTGCCTTTGATTTTCTTCTCATCGGTTTAATAATCCACTCTTTTATATTACAAGAGTCAGGAATACTATCTGTAATGCATATAGCATCATTGCTGTGGGATTTTTCTATATTCCATTCAATTCTTTTGTTTGCAGTTTCACCACCACTAGTTAAATGTAATAACCCTAACTCGGATATCTTATTTCGTAGGTAGTTTTTACCTTGCATAACGTACATTGCATAATCGAATCGTTTAGGTTTAGAATTAATAATTTTAAAGTATTTATCCTCAAAATCTTGTTCCTTACCTTCTGTTTTTTGATGACATTTAGAACAAAGCGTAATTAAATTACCAATAGTATCTGCCCCACTACATTTTCTAGCTTGTATATGATGTGCCTCTAATCTGCAATCAGTTTTACCACATTCCTGACATCTATAGTTATCACGAATAAGAGTAGCTTTTCTAAGATTTTCATCTAAACGATTAGATTTTTGATATTGCCATTTATAAGGTTTATACCCATCTGTCATTGCACGAATATCTATACAAACATCTTCAAGATAATATTCTTGAATGCCTACCCATTTGTTTAATTGATATAGTATTCTTAAAATAGCATCTTTCTTTTGTTTAATGCTTGGTGCTAATCTACCGATTCTTTTAGAAGATGAACGATTATTAAATCTTTCTGGTCTATATCTTTTATGATAACGATGATAACGTCTATACCCACGTCTAACATCTATTAAATGTTTTACATCTTGACGCTGTTCAATAGTTCCCTTAAAGACTACTTTGTTTTTAGTAGGACACTTTTGAACAACAGCTAAACCAACATGTGCAGAACCATCATCTATACCACAAACTATATAACTTTTGTCATTTTCATTAGGTTCAACTTTTTTATTTAGTTGAATTACCATAGGATATTTAGATTTTAACTTTGCTCTTCCTTTTCTAATTAGATACCATCCCCTATTTACCTTTGTTGGCACTAAGGGTTGATTATCTTCATCAATTACAAAACAATACTCAATATTATTTTCCATCTCTGGACACCTTCCTTACGGAGAATTTTTCGTCTTGCCAATGTCGTGGAGGGTATATGTGTTTCTCTGTTATCTATGCAGAACATTAACATAGTTTCTTGATTGGCACTCACAGAGCTTCAGACTGACGAGTACATCTAAAGGTGTGTCTTTAACCTTTTCCATAACGTAGTTCATATCTGCAACATATCTTTCGATAGTAGCAATCACTTAGGCTTGAAACCTACCATTAAGCAAGTGTAAACAAGAAATGTAATATACATTTGCTCACTTGTTTACACTTTTGTCTACAAAGTAGACCACTTAATAATTAGTCCTATTATCTGAAATCTAAGATTGTCATAATCCTTTTCATAGTTGAGAAGTAATATTTCATTGTAGAACTATCCACACTCAAAGCCAACCAATCATCAATAGTCTTAGTATCAAACTCCTCAAATGAATTAATATATTTCAAAATAGATTGACCTAATCCTAAATCATTCAAAGTTAACTTATCAGCATCAAGACCAACACGTCTCATCTCACTGTATGTAGAAACATACAATGTTACAATCTTAGAAAGTAATAAAAACCTTAAAAAGTGAATACCAACCAATAAGCGAAGATTATCTTCCTTACCACCTTGAAACTCACCAATCCGACTCTCAACCTCATGTAAATATTTCCTAAGAGATTTAAGCTTTACATCTTTAACAAACCACTTATACTTAGTAGGAAACACATTTTCTAAATTGATACTCTCTAAGCTAAAATTACCATTCTGAGCCATTAATTCTAACTCAGAATCTAAGTCACTCTTAGCGTATTTAATGAAAGAAACTGCTTGTGGTCTAAATTTACCAAAAATAGAATCACCTACAGTCAAAAACTTTCTCAATTCTAGAAGTGTCTTATCTTTATAAAAGAGATAACCTCTCATTGAAAAACCTCACTAATTTACTATTTAAATAACCCCAATAAGGGATATGAAATATCATCTACCAATTTACCTACATGATACAACTTAGGAATAGAAACCCTAACAAAGTCTTTCTGCCTACTTAACATAGTTTTTCTATACATTGAACCATTATATACCAAAGGACATATATTCTTAATGTAATCAACAACTATTGCAGAAAACCAATCAACTGAAATGGTATTATCACTCAGTACCCAATCAACATTCAATGACTTTAATAAATACTCAACTATTGATATTTTATCATTCTCAATAGCATACTGTAGTAGATTAAACTTACCCTTACATATAAAAACATCAATTATATTGTAAACGATAGTCTTTACGCTATCCATACTATAATTATTTGATTGTATAGAATTAGCTACTCTATGTAGAAATCTACTATACTCTATCTCTTTATTTACATTAGGCTTAGATGCATATTCTATCTTTCTCTGTTTTATCAAGAAGCCATAAGAAAGCAATGCAATAAGATACGCAACAGGAACTCCCTCTGAGATATAGTATAATGTCAATAAATCTAAATTAGGTTTTGAAGTCTTAATAATATCAGACCAATCAATCGAATCTCTATTTTTAATAACATACTGATATGTGTTTACTATATCATCACTAGAAATATTCTCTATAAAAGAACCATAGAATAATACAGCCTGTGATTGTAACTTGCAAGATAATGACACACATGAATCTACGAAACCCCTCACAGGATTATACCCAAAAGAAATCATGTCCATAACATCTGTTATAAATTTGTCTATATCAGACAACTCAGACTTTTGTCTAACAATAGTATATACAATGGAATTTGACCGACTATCCGGTAATAGACTCCCATACATATCCCTAAGAACAGTAACTATACTATTTTCAAGCATTTCAATATTAAACTTAACCATAGTTAAAAACATATTGATATTAAAATACTCAGGCAAGTTTTTAACCTTAAATGAGGATTTTATAACGCTAGATATATTACCTATAACAATATAATCACTTGTAACATTTAACCCTAAAGCTATATCACCATTCAATACATTAACAGACAACCCCAAGATATTAATAAACTCACTGTCAGCGTCTGAAACAGACACCCTAACATAATCTCTACTATCTTTAAGTTCTCGTATCTTTTTCTTTTCACCATTTTTTGCAAACTGAGTTGATTTTATAAAAAACTTATTAACACTACTAAATGAATGTAATTTTTTAAGCCACTCAGTATCAATGTAAGTAACTTTATCTTTTGTGATAACATTATCCATATTATAAGAATTTCTTCAATAACTTAGTACTCATCTTATGAACTAACATAAGAATCCTACGTAACATTTTCTTATCAGTATCAATCTGTAACTCAGTACCTGTCAACGAAATAACATCAGTAATTCCATCATCTTCAGCATCCCTAGTAATCAACTCTAAGGAATTAATAGTACCATTCTCAACAGTATCCAACAAAGAATTTACAATCCCAGTATCTTTAACAGGTTTATATGCTTTGAACTTTTTATCATATGTCCTAACAACACTATCAAAATACAAATCCCTCTCGTCCTTGTCAGATAAATCGTATGCACTAGGATTTAATGAAGAATCATCACTAGTCATATAACGTAATGCATCGATATTAGCTAAAGCCTGTAACTCTTCATTAGACAATGTTTCAATATCACCCAAAGAATTTTGGTCTGTATTATCAACATTGGAAATAAGAATATCATTGAAGTTTTTAAAAGCTTCAGCACTATCAATATTAAGCATGATATCACTAGCACCTTTAATAGCTAGATAATCTGTATACGCATGTGTCTTAACAATACCACTTAAAGAGAAACCAACAGCTGGCTGTTCAGCCAACTCAGTTGCGTTATCAAACTCTTCACTAGGATGCATCTCTCTAAACTCATACATATTTTTATATTGAGCGAAGAAATCTGTATCACCTAACTGCAACCTAGCAATATAAGATAACGTATCTAAAGAACCTAATACAACCTTAACCCTAGAATATAAGCCAGCGATTGTACCCCAATAATAGAATAGGTACTTTAATGTAACAAATACAATATCATTAACGGTCTCATCAGAAACAGCCATATTTTGTACATTTACCTTAGATTTTACGATATTATAAACAATACTATCGAAAACATCATTCTCTGAACTAGAACCCTTGTCACCTGTGTAATTTCTAACAATATCAGCAAGAACGCTCTTAGACAATAAATCCATTGCCTCCTCTGTACTACTGATACTCATCTTCTTAACACCACTAGCTAATGAGTATGCACCACCGCATTTTAAAGCTGTAGCTACTGCACGTGCGATATCATAACCCATACCATTCTCACTAAATACTTCATTAGCAATCTCTTTGGCTCTACTTCTTGAAATCTTACCCTTTGTTTGACCCCTGTCAAACTCACAGTTAGAATTAAGAATTAAATCCCTATTATACAAACTCTCAACACGAATAGAACCACTATATGTTTTAATGTACACATTAAAATCATCAGATACGTCCATACCTAAAAACTTATACGTATCAACTTGCTTATCTGTATACACACAACATACTTCAGAACCCTCGGATAGACCATATTGTTTATCTAGTTTAACAAATAAGTCACTTATCGGAGTTGCGTTTACGTTGTATAACCTAGACTGACTCAACAATGTCTCGTAGATATCTTTTGCTTTTTTATTTTTAATTTTTGTCTCTTTCAATTCTGGCAAATCAAAAACAGACGTTAAATTGTCACCAAAGACATCTTTGAATGCTTTAGAATCTAGTCTATACTTTACTAAATATGTAGACACTAGAAATACCCCTTTACATCAAACAAAACGTATTTAACGTATTAAACTTAATTAAATTTAGTACTAATCTTATATATAGTACCTATAATATTTACTTGTAACTACCTATGCCTACCCCTAGAAACACTAATTGCCTTGTTTTTATTTCTTAACCTAGCATTTCTACCTTTGGCTATATCCTTACCTAAACCATTCCACCTATTTTTATGCTTCGTTAAAGCCTCTTTACTCCGTAATTTAGATAAATTACTACTCTTCTTATCTCGTAAAGAACCAACTACTTTAGTTTTAAATAGGTCAGTTGTTATTTTGTTGTTATTAAAAGACATAACAGATAAAACAGCTATCAGATGCTTACAAATAGTACCCTCTAAATTTGGATTCTTAATTTTAGGAAATCTATTTTCTTTATCTAAGCCATAACCCATATTCCAAGCCATATACTTATAGCCTTTATATAGAAAATCTTCACAGCTACAGTATACTGACAAATCACCATCTAATAACAATCGTGTTATCTCAGACTTCTTGAAATCCTTTAATGCTTTTATATCCTTGACATCATTTAACTTTATCTTTTGTTGATATTTCTTATTAGGTGTATATTGACTATTCGTTACAAACTCAATACACCCATCATTATTAACACCTTTATAGGTAGTCGTTAACTTTTTTGCTCTAGCTTTTCTTTTACTTTCAGCACCACTTAGCAACTCTTTCTTTGTTGCCTCATTAATAGATTGTAATGATTTACCCTCTTTTAGAAGTTTATCATATCTACTATCAAAAGCTATTGCTTGATATTTTGTTAAGAAATCTTCATAATATCTAGCATCTCTATTTTTATCAATTAAAAAAGAAAAAGGAAGATACTCCTCATTTAGAATATCTTCCAAATCAAGGTTAAATGAATCTCTTGTACCTTTTTGTAACAAATTTTTTAAAGTCATCTTTACCTCTATCTAAACCATCATTAATGAATGTACCTAAAATAATGTATAATTCATTAATAGGATAATCATTAATGTCTCTATTATTTATTTGTGCTTCAATAATGTTATGTGTTAACAATGAACTACACGCTTTGAAACAAGAAATCTCATCCAAATCATCAGAATTAATAATTGAACGAATAACCCTACCAGGCTCTTTTTTAATTATAGCTTGTATCATATTCTTATCTAAACTTTCATCCCTCTCACCTTGCATTATACGTCTGCGTAAATCAGCAACTAAATCCATGTCGCCATCTAATATGGCTTGTTGTAATTCGTCAAATAAACTCATGAATATCTCCTCCTCATAGACAAATGCTTACGATTGTAATATGTATCAACATCTATTTCTTGTAATCTAACATCTCTATTGACATTCCTACTATCAGAAAATTCCTTATACTTAACACATTTACTATGACAACCAACAAATCTATCCCCACAATTAAAGCAAGGTGCATTTTTAATTTTTAAACTCATCTCAACCACCTAAAAAATAAAAAAAAAAGATATATCGTATATAACTAATACTATTATATACGATATATCTTATAAAAACAACACTATTTAATTACCATGGAGCATCCTCTTCACCACTAGGTTCTTCAGTAGCGAATTCGCCCTCATCATAAGTACCATCCTCTAAAGCAGATAGAATGTCTTTAAATTTATCTGTTGCAACTTCATTCGCATCAATATTAGCAAGATTTAACATTGATTTAAGCCATTTAGCCTTATCAATGTAATCAGCATATGAGTCTAAGAAAGCACTACTTGAATCTATCATTTGAAGATTGGATACAAATTCCTCAACCCTAGTAGATGTCTCACTAGTTGGTAACGGACGCATATAAATCTTAAATGCACCAACATCGGAACCACGTCCACGATATTTTAAGTAGTTTTCACACAAATCAGTAATACCATTAATCAAAATTTGTTGAACCCTTAAAATTGAACGTGCGTACCTTAAATCTTGTTTAACAAGTGAATTGTTACCCATAGAACCCAATGATTCAGCAAAACCTAAATACTGTTTAGGGACTTTTAAACTCGCAAAAAGCTTATCTGTAAAATAATCAACATCAACAATAGATTGAACGTCAACACCATCACCAATGCTCTCAACAGTCACATCACCTTTACCATCTCTAGTAGGTAAATAAATGTTACTATTGATTGGAACAGGTGATGGGTCAGACCTAAACCCAACACCCTTAGTCATCTTAGAATTAGCTTGAAATCTACGTCTAACATCTGAAAGCATTTGTTGTGTTTGACCAGCGTTAGCATTACCAACCTCAATCTTAACAAGATTAAATTGAGTTGAACGTGCAATACGTGATAAAACAAGAATATTATCAATTAGTGCATTAATTCTAAACATAGTCCTAGCACTATCTACAATAGAAGTACCTACTACCCTATAGCATGTTACTTCCTCTTGTGTATTATCAGACTTCCTAACATTTAACTTAATCTTCTCACGTTTAGAAAGTTTAGAAGAAATGAAATGTACAAACTCATCACTCTTCTCAAACTTAGCACTACCACCCATCGTACCAGAAGTGAACTGACCAGCATCTTGATAACTACCACTATCAAATAAATAGTCCTCATCTTCATAACCAAGTACATTACCCATATACTCTATACGTGATACTAAATAAGGATTAATAACATCTTCATAGTATACAGATTTAATACCACTATTAGCAGAACCAGCGTAGTACTCTCTTCGCCTTAGCTTGAAATCACCATGTTTAACAATCTCGTAGGCCCAAGACCATACTCTATCATCAATTTTAATATTGTTAATCAAGAAATCTTCTAAGAATTTTTTCAAACCCTCATCAGAAGATTCAATCATAATAACTTTATTTGTTGTCTCATCAGGAGTACATGCATCATCGGCAATAATCTCCATAGCAGAACCAATCACTGAATCCTTAGACATCTCTTCGTTCTCAGCAAAAATCTCTTTTAAAGAGTAATCACCTCTAATACCCTCAACAATTTGACCTAAAGTATTTTTATCATCTGTCCCTAATAATTGTTGTAAATTACTAGGAGATAGACTAACAGAACCCTCATTAATAGGTTTAGAGTGTATACTTTCAATATTTCCATCAAAGAAAGTATTGCCCCTATTATCCTCAACAATCTTAACCTCTCTAACAACATCATTAGGTACACTTTCTTTTATTGTACCTACCTCATCGATAATGTCACTAGAAATGCTAGTATCTTGTAAACCCCTACGATTTACAAATAAATCATACCATGCCATATATACCCCAATCTAATAGAAACCATTAATCTCCATCTCTTCTATCATATCATCTATCTGCCTGTCTATCATCTCTTCAACTGATATATCAGTTGGTGCATCTATACCAGCATATGAACCTATTCGATTAGCCATTAAGAAATCACTAAACGTACCATTATTACCCTCAGCATCAGATACAGTGCTTTGTAACGCATTTTGAATAGCACCACACAAGCTATCAGATACGTCCTTAGAACCTACCCTAGTCCCAGTAACACCATCATTACCCTTACCATCATAATCAACAAAACCATCATCTGTAACTACTTTAGGATGGTCAACTTTACGCCTTATCCTATCATGTAACAAGTTGAGCAACTCATATCGAAGTATAGGATAATCATATAGTTTTATACGCTTTTCATACATTATCTCTACTAAGTCTAGATAAGGTTTATCTGTTCTATCCACAGATAAATAACCTACATTGAAACCCATTTCCTCTAGAATCTGTCTAGACTCTTCGGAATTGAATATATCGTATGTCAACTTACCTATCTTCATACCGATAACATTTACAAGATAAATAACAAAGTTACGTATTTTATAAATCGCTATCTTTTTAGGTGGCTTTGGTGGATTAATACGTAACATAAAATCAACACCAAATACAGGCTTTTTAACACCATCTTCCTCTATGATATCATCAACATAGACACATGATATGCCAGTGCTATCCGTCCTAAACGATTGGTCAATATGGAGATATCTAGGTCTTTCAGGATACTTTAACCTAAAATCATCCCTTAAATAATCTTTAACATTAATATCATCACCTGTAGATATTACTATCTCTTTTGATACAAATGGATGATGTCTATTTACATCTATACAATCTTGCAAGACCATAGGTGAACTAAATAATTTACCCTGTGAGCCTGTAGATACACCACCGATATCCTGTAAAGACCGCAATAGGTTCGCCTCAAAGCCATTCCTCAAATCTACAGGAACTTTTAAGAACTTAGTCTGCATATGAGGTGGTAACTCTTCTATAGCTTTATTAATGGATTCATAATCCTCTAAACCATCAATATACTTATGTTTAGACATACCCTCAGACACTCTGTAGTTATTCACATCATCTGTAGAATTAACTATATTAGCCTCTAAGTAATTAGAACCCTTAAATACATAAAAGAACTTTTTACTAAAGTTCTTAGGCTTAACATCCCACTGAGCAGGGGCGGCAACTATAGTATGAGGGTCATTTCTAGACAACCTAATTTGACGTTCAGTAGCTGAGTTTTCATATGTAGCTGATGATACCAAAATATTTAATGAGTGATTGATACCACCATCTACGATAAAACGTGAGTTAGACCTATTTACGATATTAGCATATAAGTCAGTAGCTTTCTCACTATCTTTAGACGGCCCATTACCACCCAAAAAGTTAGCTTCGTCAAGCATTGAGCATATTACACTCATACCGATACTATCACTGGCACTTGAACCATATGCATATGAAATCCCCTCAGGGAATACTAGTAATGAGTTAAGTCTAGGATTCCTTTGGAAGTTTTCATTGAAATAAGGTGAATTATCAATCAATGCCCTATACTCACCAAAACCAGTACGTTCTGCCTGTTTCTGATTAACTGAAAAATATAAGAACATAATATTTGTCTTAGACATCAAATTGAACATAGCATTGATATTTCTAAAGCAAGACAACTCATACATCTTACGCATCATGATTAACTCAGCAACGGTGCTTTTTCCTACCCCGATTGAACCCGAGAGTATGACGGAATTAATCTTTTCATCATCTTTTCTTGTATCCCTAAATATATCAACGATAAAGTCTTTCCAATAAGGATATATGCTCTTCTGGTCAGAACCAACATAATAGTCAGAATTAATCCAATCCTCAATCCTAACTATATCTCTTACCTGTTCAACCCTACCACTATCTTCCCTACGTTGCATCTCCTCTTGTAGAAGTTTTACAAAGTAGTCTTTTTCCTTATCAGTCATAGCAGTATATGAACTAGAATCGCCTAATAAATCTTCTAATCTAGCATTACTCATATATCAGCCCTTTGACTTTGTAATAGCGTATAAAATTTCTTTTAACTTATCACTAGGTACAGATGATAACAACAATGAAAGCTTATCAATATCAGTAGAGCCATCATTGTATTTTCTACGCTGTTCTTCCAATGCTAATGCAGTACGTTGATTAATCCTAGATAACTCAGCATACATTGTAAATGCCATCCTAACCCTACTTTCTAACTCTTCAGGAGAAAGGTTCATAGCGGCAGATTCACTAAACAAAATCTCATTAGATGTATCTAGAAACTTTTGTAACTGTGCCATCAATGTAAAATTATTTAATGTATTATGTGTTAACCCATACTTGAATTTTACATCTGTAGCACTTACAAAACGATTCAAATCATCAGATGGTGCTAAATCCTTACCATCAATCCAATTCTCTAAATCTTGACTAACATCACCACTACCACTAGATATACCTATTGTACTATGACTAGAACTATCCTCAATGTCTAATACATCCATAGCTGACATTGTTGTCTTTAAAGAAGTACCAACAATACCATTGCTATCATCTTCTATATCTTCACTTCCTACTTGACTATCTTTAGTATCTTGTTTAACCTCTTCTTCCTCACCTTTAGCTAGAATAGAGATTAAATCGTTATTATCCATAGGAGATACCATATTATAACTATATTACCTACTTTTTAACAAACCTACACATTACCATCTTCTGAAACTTCAGAAGTATCGTTATCACCAATCACACTATCAGAAGAATTCTCTACATTCTTCTTAACAGCATATGGTTCAATATTTTCTACAAAATTAACCAAAGCCTCACCCTCTAGTGTATCTTTAACACCTAAAGCATTCGCAACTGACAAAACAATACGTCTTGTAGCTAATTCTGTTTTCTTATAAATATTGCCAGCATTTACAATAGATGCATTAGAGAAATTCCATTTCTTAACATATGCATACATCTTGACATTATTAATTCCCCTCTCTAAAGCTTTATTGCTAGGAATATTGAAATTTGTACCACTACAAATATCGATGAACTTTAAATAATCATCACCTAACATATATTTAACAAACTCTAGTACAGGATTTCCAATAGAAACGCTCAAATACTCAGCATATAAATCTTTCTCTTCATCACTCATAGTGATTGTAGAAATAGAACCATAAGAACTCATAGAACACCATCCTTAAATAATGAACTCAACTCTCTCTGTCTCATTTCCCAAAAGAGTAACCCAACAACACGGTTAACAATATCATTACTGCATTTTAGTTGACTACCAACCTTATGAGAAATATACCCATCCAATTTAAAACCATAAGATTTTAACTTAGAAATAACTTTATCTTCTAAAGCATCACCAAAGCATTTAAACCTCATACAGATTAAATGCACTAGACTATAATCTACAGATGCTACTTCATCTTCAAAGTAGTAATCTAAACTACCACCATCATCAAAAGTTGTATCAAAATCTACTGTGTCAAACTTATTCTTATGATATAAGAAATTATGCATATCATTCCTCATACCAGTGTATAAGAATGTACACAAATTACCTTTATCACTTCTAAAATTATCACTATGAATCATTCTCACAGCTTTTAAAACACCAATAGAAACTAAATCTTCTTTATCTTCCCTACTGGCATAGAAATGCTTCCTTACTATAATCTCAGCTAATGTTATTAACTTAGTAGAAAGCACCTCTTCATCTAACAAATCATCTTCATACAGTTGTAAAGCCATACCTTTATACCCCAAAATCTTAATATAGACTGTTAACAGAAAATGTAACTACTATCTACAACATTATAACATAAAAAGAGTAGATAATAAATATCTACTCTTCTATATTATTTATATGTAATTGTTAAGATTTACTAATGATAGTATCAATAAAGCTATATTTACTATCTAACTCAGCCTTTAGAACTTCTAATGGGTCTAAATTATCATGTAAAATCATATCGATATTATTTTTAGAGAAACCACTCATAATAACCAATCCATTATCATTTTTCTGTAATGGTACTGTGTTATTATAAGAAGAAACATTCCAAAATACCAACTTAGGTAACTTATAACCCACAGATTCAAACTTCTTAGCAATCTTTTCAAATAAAGTATCATTGTCTGGGCTTGTACCCATAGCAGAATTGAACTGCATATCAGATACAACCAAGACAGTACTAGGTAAATCCCTAGCATCTACTTTATTCTTAATAGAAGTCTCTAGAATTAAGTCAAATACACTTTCAACATTAGTTGTAGACCAATCATCATACTCATCTAACACAGAAAGCTTGTCACGTAACGTATTGCAGTCACTCAAATCAACAACTTCTGGTGAATCACTAAATGTAATGAATTTATCTTTATAGTATTCAGATTTATTATGCTGTGTAGTATAAATTGTCAATGCATCAGCAATATCTAACACAGAAACATTTGTACCAAAAGCACTAGTTGTCATAGAACCACTACCATCACGTACCACCAAGATATCGTTATAATCCTTTGGCACTTCTTGTGCATCCCATAAAGCCTCTAATGTTTCATCTACTTCGCTATCCCACTTATTTTTGTACTTACAGATAATGTCATATAAGTACATCTTACCAGCATTGATTTTAACATCACCATTAGACAAATCTTCTAAATATTTAGAACGTCTTTCAGGGTCATGTTTAATAAATGCATTACGATAAATTAAATTAGCCTTAGAAGTAACACCTTGATAATTAATTTCACCCCATTGATTATTAGACATCTTACGTTCAACAACATCAATGTTCTTACGTAAAGAAGATAACATCCTACGATAAGACTTAGAGGAAATACCCAAAGCTTTTCTAACTCTAGTGGCTAATTTTTTAGTTTTACGAGAAGTAGTATTTTCAGATGGCAACCACTTAGCCAACAAAGAAATGCTCTCACCATTTTTATCTAACAAAATATCTTCACTTAGCTGATATTTTAAATAGTTAAAAATATATCCTTTAGAGTTTTCATTTGTTGTATTATCCCACACATAAATCAAGTCATCAAAACGACCTAATTCCTGTAATTTTTTAGTTTGTAACAACGCAAAAACTAACTCAGGCACATTATTAGCAATCTCAGTTAAGATTAGACGATAAGAAGAACGCTCACCTAAACCTTCATTAATATCACGTAGATACATCAACCACTTCATTGTGTAGTTAGCATCTTCCATAACTGACTCTTTAAACAAAGAAAGTACAGTATCTAATGCAATTAAATTACTATTAGATAAATACTCAATCGCCTTATTACGTAACAAAGGTACTGAGTTGTTTAAATCCAACAAAGCACTACCTGTTGTTTTATAAGAAACAGCACCATTTGTAGTTGTAGTCTTTACATTGTTTTTTAGTAATTCCATAAAATCATTCATAACAAATCTCCTCTGTAATTAATGAACGTAACTAGGTAGAATTAACCCTACCTCTAATAATCTATCTGTAAAGAGTTTAGCATACTTCTCTATCATATTACGTAACTCTTTAAGAAAAGCTAGTAAATCTTTAGTTCCACTATAAGTCTCAGTAAAAATTGTTAATTGAAACATATAATAGCCTAACAGTTTATTATGCATCTCATTATAAGACAAACCCTCAATAATAAAGTTTTCAGGAAGATTCATAATACTCTCAAAATCTTTTTTGAAGATACAATTACTTATCTCTTCAAGAGTTGCCTCAAAGCCTACTGCATTTGTCTCTAGAATTTCATCTAGAGTATACGTCTCTTTTTCAGTATTTTCAGACATAAAAAACCACCCCTCTATGCTAAATCATATCACTTACACTATCTTTAAGATTATATAATCAAACTACGATTTTTTAACATCCAGACCCAAATCAATAGAAATCTTATATAAAATTGTGATATGACCTTATACTAGCATAAAGAAGTGGTTTTGTTAACAGTAGCATAATCTACCATCGTTCTTCTTTTTAACCATTATGATAATAGCTGTACGGGTCTATTATTTAAAAGGAGATTAAATTATGAACAAGACTCAGTCGTTTTTATTTTTCAAAGCATAAAAATTTTAGGCTTGCTGTATGAGTCTTTAAAAATATAATTTTTTACTCCACTATATGAACTATACATGATATTTAGTCATGTGATTTTAGGATAAGTAAAAAACCTTATCCATTAAGAAGTTTGATTTACTAAGAAACCCTTATTCTTTTAGGCGTGTCCAGTTCGCCCCTACAGTCTAAGATTGTTAAATCTACAACTTTACTTTTACCAAAACTTATCACTATATATAATTTTTATCACTATATTTTATACAAGACTCAATTAATGTATACCCAACATAAATTAGCTGTTTGAGTCTTTAAAATATAATTTTTTATGTAACAAGATGCCTTATATCTAAAAACCTGGCAGATAATTATTGCTGTACGCATCTTTATTTACATTTGCTAATTATTAAGTTAGGTACAACATAGGAGTGAAAAATAATGTAGACTATGTGTTGTTATGTACATACTATACGCTGTACCTAACCCTTGACTATATATTAACACAAACACTAAACATATGCAAGTATTAATTACAAAAATTTACTAAACTTTATTATCTAACAGGTCTACCATATTTACTAGCAACGAATTGAACAGAACCAACACCACTTTGTGTACGTTTCTTTTCTAAAGCACCCTGTACTACCTTATACATATTTAATAATGTAGCTTGTGTATAAGGTATATCAATGAACATATTTTTAACCCATGTAGACATATAGCACTGAGCGATTATATTGAAATCACTCCCATATGTATCTACCAACCTCTTAATATCTTTATGTCTACACTCAAACCCACAGAATGAACGTAAACTCTCTGTCATTACAATAGACCAATCAGACTGTAGGTTATCTTTAGGTATGCTTAATAAATCATTGATATTAGATAATACAGCATCTTTATCATTCTTATATGTAGCAATTAAATAATCACAGAATAGTGTTACAGATGATTTAATGCTATCCTTGAAATCTTCCTCACCTAATAAAATGTATTTATCTAGTAACATATGTGCATTACGCATATGCCCACCAGACCTATCAGCTATCAACAACTTAATCTCTTCAGAAAGATTTAAATTTCTCTCCTCTGATACTTTAGTTAAGTTATCTACTATCGCTTCTACAGGAACATCATTGAAATTAATCTCTAATGCCCTACTACGAATCGTGGGTAGCAATTTCTGAGGGTCTGTAGTAGCAAGAATATAGATAGTTTTACCCTTAGTCTCCTCAAACATTTTAAGCATAGCGGCTTGTGCAGTAGCAGATACAGTATGACAATTATGTAATATAATCCCACCACTTGTTATGTAGTTATGATTATCAGCAACCTCAATATCATAAGCACTAACATGAGAATCTTTATATGGTGCTATAGATTTTATGACACCATACCCTAATATACCACCACACAAAGTAGACACAATGTCACCTACTACCAAATCTCTAAGATATACCTCATTGAAATTGATATCAAAGAATCTATGATTATCAGTACACACTACACTATCTTCTACACCATCAATATCAACCTTATAGAAATCTTTCTTACCATTATTGAAGAAATTAAGTATTGGCTTATAAGAGAAATTACCTCTATCATCTACAGATAATGCTTCCCAACCTTTAGGTTTTTTAGAAACTAACTTACCAATCTTCTCTAAGAATGTATTCCCATTCTCATCCATTACATGAATTCGTGTGTCATAATGAACACATTCGTCCAGAACGACAATTCTCCAATAATCACCAAATGAAACAGTAAAGATATCACGTAATTTTTTAATCTCATCTACATTACCTACAACAGTAGAGTCAAACTCATAATAGAAAGGCGAGTTTAATAAATCATAATTATCATCTTTAATATTATTTAACTCCCTACCAACAATACGTGATGCAGTCGTATTATGATTAATCAACCCATTAGCTGTAAACGTATGTGTACCCTCTACAGTCAAATCATACACATCATAACTAGACAATTCCTTTATCTCAGAAACCCTAATGAAGATATGAGTATTAAGTAATGTATCAAAGTGTTTCAATGTTCTATCTTTAAAGATATCCATGTTAGCATGTTCTAACACATCATGATATGACTTTAAAGATAACGACTTTCTATCATCATACTTTATAAAAGAAAACCATTTATCAAAATTAATATGACTTGAAAGTGAATCGTCTAAAGCAGTACTACGCAACAAATGACGAATCCTAGCTGTAATGAACTTTGTATATGTGTTATTTGGAATATACTCCTCTTTAGATGTCATATTACAAATAGATTTACGCAATAGAACTCCCTGAATATCATCTGATATAACAATAGTATCACAGAATACTTCTCTACTACGTCTATGCAGAATAGATAGTTTACACTTATAAGTACTAGTCTCAATAACAGATGAAACAATACCTAAAAGATATAAAAGATTTTGTATATCTCTAGCAACACTTTCAGAAAGAGATGACACAGTAAAATCATAATCACCTAAGAAACTAAAGAAAGCACTTAGAAACCCTACAATGAATTTTCTATTAGATGAAAATACAAACTCAGGCACATTATGAGATAAACCATATTCATAAATGTACTTAGATAAATCTTTATGTGAAAACTTAACATGATTATAACTTATATCTTCTATTAAACCATCAACTCTACAACAAAAAGAATTAATGCTTGCACTATTCCCAGAAATATCAATCGTATCAGACATTTCTGATAAATCTACACCATTACCGATACTTTGTGAGAATATAGAACCTAAGATAAAACCCTTATCAAACTCTGATGCACCACCCCTAAAGAATGAATAGTCTTCTGATTTATTATCAAACAAGATAACATCTTTAATAGGAATTGCAACATAATCATCTTTTGTAATCTTATCTAAACGCTTCCACACTAAACCACCCTTACCACCATATACCTTAACTCTATGATTAGGTGTACCTTTAATAGAAAACTCTCTAGAACTAATCTTAACTACTTTTTTCTTTCCACCATAATAATGATGAGTTGCTAATCTATCACCTACAACTTTAATATTTTTAGGTGATATATCCATAAAACCCTCTTCATCATATTCAGGATTTTGTACTAATCCATCTATTCTTTTATACCCATCACTTGTATGAACCCTTGTATCACCAGTTACACATTTACCAGTACCAAAGCTACCACAAAATAATAACACTTTAGGTGCATTTTCTGGGTTTTTAATAATTGCCTTTATTAGACGTTTAGCCTCTTCTTGACCAGCCATACCGTCTAATGTCTTAGGACGTAACTCTTGACTTAGCATGTAATCTCCTAACTATAGTTTTCAATATAATTCATGTTTATTTCTTTTACGAGATATGATGTATCAACATTAGATAATACACTAGAAACATCACTTCCAACAATATACTTCTTAGACCTTATATTCTGCAAAACAGAAATAGGTATGACTAGATAATCTGATTCCAACTTTTTATTTCTAAATTGAAACCCTTTAAAGCATATTACTATCTTATTAGTAATAGTCCACCACTTAGGCACTAGAAACTTTCTATTAATGCCATGTATTAAAATGTTACACATTGTATCTGTTACATCATCTACACTGTCAATCATACCTACAATAGCTTTATTAACATATCTATCTTTCACACTCAATCACCTCTTATACAATACCATAAAAAGTTATTTAAACCTACTATTAATATAACATACATACTATGTATTGTAAAGTTTTGTAATTGCAAAATAAAAAAGAGTAGGTATTATCTACCTACTCTTTTAAGACTATGAAATTATTTCAATTCTGTACCATAAGCATCACGATATGTATGTTCACCATATTGAGTGTTTACTTGAACACGTTCAACTTTGTGAATTTCATTATCAGAACCACTTTCACGTACAACCACGAATCGTTGTGCTTTTTCTACGTCTTTCAATTCAGGTTCAAACTCTTTAATAGCTTTAACCATGTTAGCATCCATTACAGCACCACGTTGTAATGCACGATATAAAGCAGTTGCGAACTCATAACGAGTCATAGCTTTATCGCCTTTATAAGTACCATCTGGGTAACCTACTAAGAAACCTTTATCAGACAAATCTTTAACAAAATCATATGCCCAATGTGTTTTAGGTACATCAGGATATTCTACATCAAAATCAGTACCCTCTACAGCATTTAAATGTTTAACAAGATTATCGTATTTTTGAGCCAATGCTTCATATTTTTTAGCTAAGTCTTGAACGTCTTTAGCTACGGCTGTATTAGCATTAGTAACTTGTTTAGAAGATTTACCGATACGGAATGTCGCACCAGCATTAATCATGTTATTGCCAGTACCAAATGTAGCACCTAAAGATAATAATGTATTTTCGTTAGGATGTGCGAACACACCAACTGCTACAGCATTAGAACCTTTATAGTTACCATAACCTACTGCATACTCAACCTTTTCATTAGCATTGAAAGAAAGAGGATGCAAGGCACTCAAAGCGGCTGCATTAGCACCAACCTTAGCTACCTGTTTATCTGTATAGTTATTAGCTTTAACTACTGCACCTTCACCAACAACATTAATCTTTTCATCTAAAGATTTAATATCAGAAGTATTTTTATTTACTTTATCACCTAAATCTTTAATATCAGATGCATTTTTAGTGATATTGTTTTTGTTTTCACCAATTTTTTCAGCATTTTTATTGATATTAAATGTGTTGTATGTAATAGCACTATCTAAAGAACTTGCCTTATCATTCAACTGTTTAACATTAACAGCATCTGTATCTTTAGTACCTGCTTTTACATCGTGGACTTGTTGTCCGCCAGCACTAATATCTGTAGTAGTGAAACGAATTGTAGCATTATCATCACTTACTTGCATACCTTCATTATTGAATGTAGCTTGTGTTAGTGTATCAGTATTTTCAATTTGAATACCTGTAGGTTTAATATTAATATGCTCACTACCATTAAAGAAATAAGCACCATCTTTATTGATACCTGCATGTTTGTTATCAGTATTTTTACCGAACTCAACAGCATCCATATCTTTTAATGTTTTATTGACATTAACTTTGTACTCTTTTCGTCCAAAGTCGTTGCCTTTAGATGTAACAGTTGTATTAACACCATCTACTACAGTATTATACTTTTGGGCTTCCAAAGCCACATCGTATAATTGAGAGCCATTAATACCATCAGTAGATGTAGCAGATACTCGACCAGCTGCTAAGTTTTGTAACTGACGAGTATAATGTGCCACACCACCAGCACCTGCACGACCATTTGTACCAAAGCTTACAACAGAATCAGGTGTAGAACCAGCGAAGTTAGAGTTAGAGAATCGAATGTCATTAGCATTATCTTTAATACTACTTGTACCAACTTGTAACTCAGTTACAGAGTTGGAACCAATAGCTACACCATTTTGTAAATCGGCGATAGTATTATTACCTAATGCGAATGCATCAATACCTGTAGCTTGTGCATGACTACCAACTACTACTGCACCCTGACTTTTGGTTTGAGAATTAGAACCAAAAATCAATTGCTCTTTAGAGCCGTCTAATACTTTATTATTGTAACCATAAACTGCGGATTGGTCTGCGGCAATAGTACCATTGTTTGACCCTACAACTGTAGTGTCATCACCATTTACAGTTGTATCACGACCAACAACAATAGAAGAAACACCTTTAGCCGTTACGTTTGTACCAATATTTACAGTTTTAACACCATCTGCATGAATACCATTACCAATAGCTACTGAAGATTCACCATTGGAAATAACTCCATTACCTACAGCAATAGTGTCTTGAACCTTAGTTTCAACACCATTGCCGATACCAATAGTATTAAAATCAGTAGCAACTCCGTTACCTATACCAATACTATTGCTAAGGTTATTAACAACATTGTTACCAATACCAACACTATTATTAGATTTAGTAGTAACTGCGGTACCAATACCAACACTATCATTACTATCAGTAGTAACGGAAGTACCAATAGCTACATTGTTATCAGAATTAGATTTAACAAATGAGCCAACAGCAATGGAGTCTTTACCACCTGCTGTAGTACCATAACCCACAGCCAATGCGTTATCGTTACTTGCATATGAACCATTACCTACAGCAATAGTGTTAGCCCCATTAGTTCGTGCCTGAGAACCAATGGCATAGCTATAATCTGATAGTGCTTGTGCAGAAGAACCAATAGATACACTGCTATAACCTTTTGCTTCGGAATTTTCACCACCAGCAATAGAATTTGAACCAACTGCTTTATTATTATGACCATATGCAATACTATTAGCACCAGATACTTCATTTTGATAACCAACAGAAAATGCTGATGTACCTGTTGCAGTGATAGTGTTTGTATAACCATAAGCTTCAGCACCAAAACCACCATTTACAGTGTTATCGACACCAGCTGCCATTGCTGTACTACCAACAAGAGATGCCATAACCAAACCAGTTAGTAAAGTTTTTTTCTTTTGTAATTTCATAATAAAACCCCTTCATATTAAATGAAATAAAAATATACATACAAGGAATATTACAAAGATGTGTGCGTATATGTCATTATCACTTACCCTACATGACAATGAAGTGTTTACATAAGTTGTAAACTTATGTAATATTCCTTGCAAAATCATAATACCACATCTACATTTTGTTGTAAACCCCTAATATGTAAAATTTTCAACATAAATGTATAAACTAAATAAAAATAGTGTATGGAACATATCCATACACTATTAAAACTACAACAACACACTATAAATCATTCTAAATAACGTACTATTCAACTGATTATATGTTAAACACATTGAACTATCAAAACTACCACCAGACAAACTATTAACTTTACGCAACAAATATTTTAAATCTCTAACAATAGATGACATATTAGTATACTTAACAACTCTATCATTCTTCTCTATTACATAATCTCTTTTTAATACATCATAATAGAAATATAGTTTATCAAACTCATGATACCTAAACACAATTAAGTCTTTCTTTTGTCCACCCAAAGTATAGGGTACATACTCTGTTACAAAAGAACCATAAACATCATCTTCAAGTGTAAAAACATTAAGACCATTCTTACCTACTATCTTATAATCTTCAAGTTCTTCACCCTTAATAAATGTTAGAAAATACTTATGCAATAAAGATATACTATGATAGAACATATCATCAAAATTGATAGCTTCCTCACAATCATATGTGAAAACATAGTTATCATCTCCCTCACCACACATATCACATACACCAACATATGCTTTATAAAGAAGATACATGAAAATAATATAATCAATATCTGAACTATCTCTACACAAGATATTATCGATTGTATCTAAACCATAACATACAGATGCAGTATAAGTATTCCTATCTCTTCTATGTAATGTAACAGAATATCCATTACTGAAATGCATTTCTATACTACCTAAGCCATAGTCATATTGTAAATCTACATTAGAACTTCCACATATAGACACGCTACAACTATAGATGTTATTACTGTCTCTATATCCATAATCATCTGACTCTAGCATATTACACATGTCTCTCACATATAAAGCCATAGTCTTACTTCTATCATTTGTATGTGCCATAGTACTTTACTCCTCACCATTATACAATCTTCGTACTTCCTCAATATTACTGTTACTAATGCTATTGAACATCTGATTTACACGCTGTAATGAAATGTAATCAAAGAACCTAAATGTATCGAAATTAAACAAATGCTCATGTCTAGTTACTGATAAATCCCTATCAATAGAGTATACAGTCTCATTAGTTAAACATATATGCTGTTCATCAACCACCTCATCCACATGAAAATGACCATAGAACCACAACACTCTACTAGGTAATTTTTCTTCAATCCTATCTAATACATCTCTCGTCAAGCAACTATCATTAAAAGGTTTAATCCTCTTCATCTTGTGTAAAGTTGCATTACTACATGTATGAGTTAATACAAAATTAACACTATCTATATCACCAAAGGATTTAGACAGTCTTTTAACATCACTAGAGGATGGTTCCTCCTCTAACCAATAACTCTCACCCAACACACGATAATCTCTATCTATTGATTTAGCACCACCAAAACATAAGTATCTATTACCCTCAATCTTATATATGTTTCCCCTCATTAAATGAAAACACCGATTGTTAAGTTTATGTACTTTATTACCCCACTTAGTAACAATAGGTAATGAGTTTAGATAGTCAAAATTTTCATGATTTCCATCTATAAAAGCTACATAGTAATCTAATTTACTAATATAATCTAATGCTAATCTATGTTGCTCTATATCTTTGAACATAACACCAAAATCGCCTAAAACGATAACAATATCATTCTTTGAGATTGATATTCCATCTTTAATAAGATTTTCTTTCATTATCTGCGTGATATCACCATGTATATCACCAATTAAATGTACCATATACTAAAATCCATCCTTTTTAGATTCGTAATACTTCTTACAATTATTATAACAATCGAAATTCAAATGAATAGCATACATTAAAAATGATATAAACACAACAACGAAAATAAAATCAAATGACAAAAAGTTACCATTTAAAATGATTTGATGTAAACACAACATAGACATGTACATAAAAAATGCGTCTATCAAAAACCACAGCAAGAAAAGTATTCTATACTTAAACATATTACCTCACCTTTTGTAAACCATGAAAAATAATAAAGACCTATTATACACAAGAATTATACTTATATACAAAAATTGAGGTATTCGCCTGAGCAAAATACCTCAATTTATGCATAATCATACAGATAATTGTCAACCTACCACATAAATTAGGTATTATAACTATCTACTTATTATTAGTTAAATATTCCTTAGCTACAGCCTCTACAACAGATAAGATTTCATATTCAGCATGTGCAACAATGGAATCCTCACCATTAGCACTCTCTTTATTTTCCTGTGATTTATTAAAATCAACCCTAGCTTTTTCTTTCATAGCACTCAACACATTTAAGAACTCAGTCTCATTAATAACATGTTTTTCTAACATAGAATTAACTACATAACTACTAATATACTTAGAATCTAACACTTTAATATCCATATCGCACCCCTACAACCTATCAATCACATCACTAATAGCATACGGTATTGTATCGGCAATACATGCACTATATAACTGTAAAGCTATATAGTCATCAACATACACATCATCACAATACCCTAAATCTTGCGAAATTGCCACCTGTAATGAGTTTTTACCATCTTCATGATACAAAAGACGTACATAACGATAACCTTTGTTATACAACGAAATAAGCAATATTTTAGTAGCACTATCACCTATATGTATATCCTTTATATCACTTTTAAAAGAATTAACCAACCCATACAACATAATATATGCTTCTCTTACAACCTCAACCACTACATACATAATGAATGTACCTAATACAATGAAGCCTATGAATTGACTAATAAATATCAACATATCCATGTAACACTATACCCCTTACATTATACCTGTACAGATTATAATGTTATTTATAACTATTATTTGATATCAAAAATAACTTCACACACAAAACTTTCTACAATAGATACGACAGAACCATAAGAGATACCAACAGTAGCATTTACAATATCTTGAATGAAAGACCACATATCTTCAATATACAATTCTTCCTTATAATTAGAAGAATCAATATCACCACGAATGATAGCATACAATACTGAATGAATCATAGAATTATCATACTTAACAGCAACATCAGAATCACCAAAATCATGTTTAACATTATAACCAAATGAAGTGCCACTCTCTGTATCTAAGCCAATATCATAAGGCAATGTAGCAATAGGAATAGGAGTAGTAATATAAGTAGCTACATCACTACCACTATCTTCTGTTTCATCAGTAACAATGTCCCCAACAATATCAGATACACCATAAGGTACATCACAAATATAATCCTCATAATCTGTAGGTAATTCTAATGCAACCCAAATCAACTCAGTATTGATAGTATTAATTAATTCGTCTACATCAGTAATTCCATACTTATGTAATTTATAATCCCTATCTAACTCACTAAAATCAGCACCACTCATGATAGATTTAACAAACTCATTACACTTAGACAACAAACCCAAATAGTCAAACATTGTATCTAAAAAATTATAAATCGTTCTATTATTAGAAACGCATTTAGCACCATTAACACTTTCATAGTCCCTAATATAAGAAACCAAATCTTCAGTATTATCTTTCCTAGACATAACGAAAGCATTTTTCTTAGCACGTACTAGTACATTAGAATATAAATCAACACAAGCATCAAACTCTACACCCTTAGATTGATATTTATCACTTTGTAACAATCTAATGTTAGTTGTTAAGTAAATCTTAAAGCTAAAAGCACAAGACTTTTCAAATGTCTCATCAGAAAATACCTCAGATGTACGTTTAGAGAATGTATACAACAAAGAATATGTAGTATCCATAAAATCATCAAAGTAATCAGTATTATCCTCATAAGCATCATTACCAAATAAAGATATATAGATACCTACAAATCGCTTCTCATACTCAGAATAACTGATACTAGCACCATCACACAAATAATATAGGTGATTTAGTAGTTGAATATTATGATGACGAATAAACACATTATTAATAAATGAATCCAACTTAATCTTACGACTTCCCTGTGCTAAGACAAACAATAAATCAAAAACGTCCATCTTAGCGATATCACAACCATTTACACAACGAATGTAATTAGTGATATCTTTAAAATAACGATAATGTGATGCAATCTTATCACTACTACCACCATTTAAAAATGTAGATTCAAATAATGCCTGTGAACCACAACTACTAATAGCACTACTATAAGCACCACTTGTACCAACAAGATATAAATAGTCAGAAACTACTTTCTTGTTAAAAACATCAGAATATTGTTTCAATTTAAATTGGTTATGTTCACTCATGATATAATCTCCTTTACTGTAATAACAATGATATGAACTTTTACACACTAATTATAACCAACTTTACAAAATATTACAAGTATAAAATAAAAAGAGAGTGTAGAACTTAATCTACACTCTCCTGCATAATATACTTATTTAGATACCTTATATGTAACTTTAAATTTAAGAATATCTGATTCTTTTGTTTTAACCCTATTAACATCAGGCCCTGTATAATCATTAAGACTATCACCACAGAATTTTTTAGTTACACGTTTAACAACTTTTGTAACATCACTAACACCCTGTGATTCATCGCCAACACCATCATTAGTCAATGCGTAAACAAAGAATGAATATTCTTCAAAGTTATCATTTTCAGTATCAGGTACAAAGAAGTACTTACTACCTACTAACTTCTGATAGTTAGCATTAATAATAAGATTTACAGGGGATACTTTATCTTCACTACCCTCTGTAACTTCCTCATCTTCTTCATCAGAATTATCAGAACCCTCAATAACCTCTTGATTATCTAAATCTTCCTCAAATTCCTCTTTAGCTTCTTTTTCAAACTCAGTCTCTTTAACATCTTCATTGATTAAAGACTTACGTTTCTCTAATAAAGCTTCTGTAATGCTAACACTAGCACTATTTAAAATTCCCATTAAACCACCTATTATATTATTGGTTAACAGACTCTTTCAATACTTTAGATGCTGAGAATTTTGGTGATTTTTTCTCAGGAATTGTAATCTCTTCACCAGTTCTAGGGTTATGACCTTTACGTGCAGAACGTACTACTTGCTCGAAACTACCAAAACCATGAATAGATACTTTTTCACCTTTTTTAACTTCCTCAGCGATTGTATCAAACAAAGTCTCTACAACCTCTACAGCTACCTTTTTAGTACCCACCAATTCTTTATTAACCAATACCTCAGCTAACTCAACTTTATTCATACTATGAACCTCTTTCTTACGTAAATTAAAATATCTAGTGTATGCTCAGAAAATATCTTACGTGGACTCACATATCACTATAAATACATTTTACATCATACATTATACATTAATATACTTAAAATTTGCAACTAATTAAAAGAACTTAGTTGCGATATAAATTGTATTACCCTTAGTTTGAATTTTAGTAAAATCTTTTACATTAGACTTCAAACTACCAATAAACTCTTTAATAATAGAAGAATCACCTACTGTTAACTCAATCGTTGCTTGATACTGATAAGACTTATCTTTGAAATCAAATGAAACATTAGGTTTTATAGAAACAGAACACCCACCATCTGATAACTCAACCTTATACTCATCAAGTACATCAGCAAAATCTTTTAAACCACAAATATACTTTGCAACTTGGTCAGCGACCACTGAATTAAATGTATTCATATTAAAGAAAGGTTTACTGCTTGACTTAATTTCTTTTAAGATACTAAAAGACAATGCAAACGCATCACTGTCCATAATATCTGAAACAGAGATTGACTCATTAACAACAGACTCTACTACTTTACGTTTCTCAACTGTGCTATCAGTAGCAGTGATATTAATAGTAGATTGGATGAATTGCTCACCACCCACACGTACACTACTCGTGTTAAATTCACACTCATAATCAAAACTAGCTTTATCTTCTAAATAAGATAACACAGCATCAGAAACCTCTTCGCCCATCTCTGTATCTGACAACACTTTAACTGTCAAAGCATTATCTACCAATGTCACATCAAGTGCATTAATTGTACCATCATATGTATCACGCACAATGTTTTCAATCTCTACTGTATCATGAATATACTCATCTAAATGTACTACTGTACTTTCATTATCTAAAGCTTCTAAAACTTTTTTCATTAACTATACCTCTTTTTTAAAAAAGTAAACACAATATTATATAACAAATAAACTAATAAAAATCTATGATTTTAACAATAAACTAATATCAAGAGAACCACCATTAATATGTGCGAACATGTTCATAGGTGTATTTAATGTATCTATTAAATCACGTACCTTACTGTCTTCACCACTATTAATAGAACACACTACATCTATTTGTAAGTCTGATGTATTACCAAAGCACAAATTTTTAAAGATAATGCCTGTAATAGTTACATACTTATATAACTCACTATCAATACAACAACGCTTAACACCTTTATTAGATTCACTCTTATAATACCAATATAAGAATGACTCTATAACCTCAGATGCCTCAACACAGAATGTACCATTACCTTTAGTTGTATTATACGTAGTTCCAACTATACCATAAGAAGTTAAACTAGAAATTACATCCCTCGCCCTATCTACAGGAGAATCAAATGCCACCTCTAACTTATCACAAGCAACATCAAATGAATCACCATTATTAAAAGTAACAAGTAGACATACAGGCAATTTCATATACTTAAACTCTATTAACAATAAGTCATCAGCAATACGATATACATTTGACAATATTGTTTTCTTATCAGGATGTCGTTTTGACTTTAAAAATGTCTTATAATTATTATTTACATTAAAATCTATACCAATAACAAATAAAGCAGTACTATCAGGTATATCCCCATTAAGTAAATCTTTAAAAGCTTTAAGAGATGTACCATTAGATTTAAAACTATTAGCAAGCATCCCTTCAGACAAAGATTCAAGTATACTGTTACGTATATTCATATAACCACCAATCAGAAACACTCTAAGACTATAGTGCCACCCATAATCTTAACTCTATTAACCCACTTCTCTACACCAATACCTCTAATCTTCTTATAGAAGTCCTTAGCATCACCATTAGATGCGAACTCTATTTTAAACCTACAACCTAACGTAGGTAATTTTAATTTAGAATATACACTCTCTAGATATACCTCACAATACACATCTGAAATCGCATTTATCACATCATCAGTAATTGCATTAAAGAACTCTTCGCCTAAGCATGTAACAAGTGTAGAATATTTACCAAACTTGATATCATCATCACGTGTAGCAGAAACCAATTCAAACCCCAATGTAGTTCCTTTATAACTAAAACCTTCATCTCTTAAAGTCTTATCAATAAGATTTACATACGCATCGATTGTATTGCACTTGCCATCCACAAAACTAATTAAGTCATTAACAAATTCCTCTGTTGCAGAACCAACTCCACCATCATAAACAAGAATGTTATCATCCCGTTCCTGTGTATCTGTATACTCATTAGAATACGGATTTTCCACAAACACTCGTATCTCAGACTTGTAATCTGTAGTAAAGTAAATATAACAACCTTTACAATAAATAGGCTTAAATAAACTATTATCACATGTCATCTTACTAAATGTAGGCTTAGTATACTTAGTTATACTAAAAGTAATGCCATCAAAGAAGTCAAATATATCTTCTAAATACCCATCCCTCATCTTAACTACAGTATCACAAAAAAGTTTTGCTCTACTACTTTTACTAACCTCTTTTGAGTTAGCTGTTTGTAACATGCCCTCTGACAGTGATTCTAATATACTATTTCTTTTATTCATTATTTAATACCACTAGGTAGCGTAATTACAACACTATCCTTATCAACTTTATAATAACCATTCAACCTAGAACCAAAGATATGTATAAACCCATCAACTGTATCTTTATCTTCCATATAATAAGTTACATATACATCTAACAATGGAATTTTATGTTTAGAGATATACTCTACATCACCATTAATATAACAATCATGTAACACAGGTAAATTTTCAACAGACTTACCATACTCAGTATTAACCCACCCATCAAACACACTTTGTAATGCAGAAACTACCCTAGCACCAGCACTAGCACTTGCTTTACCACTCTCTGTACCTACATGACGTTCAACATCTTTACCATTATATGTCATGATAATATCATAAGTAGTATTTAGTGCATCATCTACAGATGAATATTTACCACCCTCTAATTCTTTAAAACATTCTAATGCTGTCTCTTTACTATCAAACTCATAACGAATAAATGAGTTACTCATATAATGAGATTTAGGAGAGATATCAACTAAATGACTTAATAACAACATAACAGATTTATCACTTGTATATGCTTTTACATATGTGCCATTAGAAAAATGTAACTCACTAAAGTCACCTTTATTAACTCCCCTCATCACATTTAGATAATACTTACTATGTTTACCAAAGTTAGTATCACCCTTAATACTACACTTAGATAGTGTTTTTAAGTCTTTATCTACAATGCTTTTAATTAATGAAACTGATTCATTTACCTGTACTTTGGAATCACTACGTAACCCCTCTAAAATAGTGCTAATACTTTTACTATACATACTATATAAACCCTCCACTTAATTTAATCTTACTCTTACCATCTTTAAAAAAGCGGAGAGAATGACCACCTTTTCTATTATTTAGAATCATTTCTATTCTGTTGCGTTCCTTAGCCACACCAAAATCAAGTGTAACTACAAAACCAACTTCTGTGAATGAAATCTCATAATTAACGCATGCTTTAGCTATTTCTCCAACAACAAAGTCATAGTTATCATTTTTATAGTTAAATTTAAAAACCTTTGCAAAGTCCTCAAACAAAGTCTCCATAACAACAACAGTATCACCTAGCAAACGTGTATCAACACCAATAATTTCACCTCTATCAAATTTTGTAAACACATCATGAATACAATATGTATCAGCTATCAACTTACACCCATCTAACTTAGGATTATCTATATCAAAAGTCATTTTCCCATCATTCGCAAGTTCAAAAATAGATTCCATAGTAGCTTCATCTGGTACCTTAAAAACAAAACACCTTGATAATCTTGAAAACCTCGGTGCCTCAAAAACCATAAAGAAACGTCCACCATCACCAAGACAAAGCATATAAAGTTTAGCACCATTATTACTTTTATTCTTTAACATACCTGTCCATTTAATAACATTATCTACAAAATTCTTACTAAAACTTGACCTATTGTAAAAAGACTTATAACACTTAATATATTTATCAGGTATAAAATCTATATCACAACTTTGTAAAGCTTTAACTAACTTATCACTATCTTTATTTTTATTCTTAGGTATAGACTCTGTCATACCCTCATTAACTTTAACATCATTCAATGAATCTATAATATTAAAATAACCCATACCAACCTCTATAAATTAAACAAAATTATGGCTTGTCCATCTTTTGAGTATGTAACAACTCTATAAAAACTACCCTGATTATTCACTTCAGTGCCAATCGTATCATAAAATGAATCCACAATATCGGACTCACCATACAGATACACAACAACACTTGTAGACATCCCATCTTTATTAGGTGATGCTATATCCAACCTACATGTATCAAACTGACCTAAAGCGTTTGTAATATCAGACCTAGATAAGCTAGAACAGAATGAATCTGCACAATAAGAGAAAATCATATCCAACGCTTCTTTAGTATTTTTACAATATATGTCTCTATTACTGTCATAATATGTAACACCACTCCGATACATATTAGTATTTAAATCATAAATAGAGTCAAATCCACCTTGATTTTCCATCTTTTCTTTAAATTTTTTAAATACATCCCCATCAGAACACTTACATATCCTCGCCTTACCAACTGTAGTACCCTTATGTAAATTATACCCAATAATAGCTACAAAGTACTCACCATTAATCTCATAACCACGTACCTCAGTGAGCAAAACACCACCCTTAGTCCCTGTAATGCAATACTGTTCATACTTTTTATTATTACTAGAAAGTTTTGTATCGTTCCGTACCTCAATGTTGATATCTATATCTTTAGACGATAATTTAGAAATCTGACCACTGACAAGTGCATCAACCATACGCTTAATGTCTTTATTCTGTTTCTTAGTATTCTTTGAAATAGATGATACCATACCCTCATCTACTCTTTTATCATTAAGCGAATCTATAATGTTAAAATAACCCATTTAGAACTCCCAACGTAAACCAATATAATGAGAACTTTTAACTAAGTATTTACTACCACAAATATCAGATAGTAACTCATACACTTTAGGTAATACTGTTTTATCTGTAGATACAAAGTTTAACTCCATAGAATAATCCATATCATCTAAATAAATAAAAGGTTCACTAATAGTTATTACCTTTTTAAGAACATCAATATCCAATGAATCAAAAGCAATAAAAACAACACTAATAAATGTGTTAAACATCTCAGATATGAAATCATCAACATTATCAAAGAACTCGAATGTTACAGAATTATAGTATGTATTAGCCACACAAGTACAACCCCTAAGACTATCTACATTAATAGCTTTATTAGGAATATTTTTACCACTCTTAAACTCATCAACAAGTTTAGCTATTGTATCTTCATCTGATTCTTGTACGATAGCACGTAAATACTCTGTATTGCCCTTAGAAGAAAAGAGATATGCTATATAATGAGTATTTCCTACATCATATGTTTTACAATAAACCTCTTGTACAACACCAGAGCTTACTTTCTGTACTAATGTTTCTTTAACAGATTTACGAACCACACTACTATTTGTTAACTTAGATTTATTGAACATCCTAAATGCATCAATATTATCCTTAGAAACCTTACTGATATCTCTTTTAAGTATAGCATCAAGCCATACCTCACCATCTTTACTAATTGTTTTATTATTACTAATCGAAGATAGCATACCTTCATGTATGCCTCTCAATGAGTCTAATATATTTCTATTTACTGACATATACCCCTCTAAATAATATAAAAATCAATTACACCCTTACCACCAATATCATCATAACATGACATATTATCTACTTTACCACTGAGATAAGACTTAATCTCATCAAACCGTTCTCTATCTACTATATCAAACCCAATAGCTAATACCCAATCCTGTCCATTAGAACCACCAATCGATACACTATCAACCTTAGTACAAGACATCAATCTAGCATCATTGACTAAATACTTTCTGAAATCTGCTGTAGTATTTATCTTAAACCATGTAGTAAAGAATGTATTTATACAATGCCCAATATTAAGACATGCCCTATGATGTACTGTATCATACATTACATCAGCAAAAACCCTAAACACTCTAAAAGAACTATTTAAAAAACTCTTATAATCTTTAGGTAAAAGTGATACCTTTGATATCGTATTTTCCAAATGCATTGATTTAAAATCTGTCTTTAACAATACCCCTCTAGCTATAGGTAACTTATGAAATACAACTAAAATATACCCATCACCATAATCACAAAATATTTTATTATCTACTACTCTAGATGATATTTCTCTACGTCTTAATACTATTTCAGCAACAGTATCATATATCATATTACCTGTTGTAGCTTTATTAAATTTAGTATCAATCTTTCCCTTACTAATCTCAGCGAATATTCCACCCTTATCTGTCTTGATAGTGGTTAACATTCCCTCAGATAAGTTATCTAAGATATTATTACGTATACTCATATCAATCCCTAATCCTCAACTGAATTAAAGCTGTATCACCACTCACAGCACATGTACTTTGAAAATCACCAGACAAACTAGGGAATAAATTCACATAACCAGAAAACCTATTCTTATCAATAACATCAGCATTAAAATATAATATCAATGCCTTACCAGACGGGTGCATAAATAGTTTCCCATCTATATTTGAAAGCATAGAATCTAAATTAGAAGATATAAACCACTGAGTATACTTAGTTTTGTTATTGTTATCAAAGTACTTACGTAAAAATACCTTAATAGTATCTTCATCAGTTAGACACAACTTATTATTAACATCATCCCATACTACATCACACAATACTGTATACTTGCTATCAATATCTGACATAAAATCGATATAATCAGTATCAAAAGTTAATGCATCTTCAATGAAATCTTCTAAATCCATAGGGTCAATGTGTATAACCATTGCTCGTTTAACTGTTAATTCATTAAATACAACACTCACATACCCATTAGGTAATTCATTGAAAGTTAAATTCTTTACTGTTTTAGACTTAATAGGCTTAGACCTATACACTTTAACTGCCCTACTATCTGTTTCATATATCCTATTGATACTATTCTCTATATCAATTCCTTTAGGAACTTTTCCCTTCAATAAGTCATTAAAGAAATCTGTTACAGCACCTTTACCTTTAGCAACAGCTGTAGTTAACATGCCCTCTGACAGTGATTCTAATATACTATTTCTTTTATTCATTATCCTACCCTAGTAAATTATAACTTATAAGACAAAGTCAAAGCAGAACCTTTTTTACCTACCTTAACAACACTAGAACCATTATTAGAGTTTAATAGTTTATAAGACTCTTCAAGATTATCCTTCACCTTGAATCCAATATTAATTGTAAACATATGATTATCAGGGTCTAAATTTAAATAAACACCATCTGACATTGCAAGTACTTTTTTGAAATCAGCTTCAAATCTACCTTTATATGCATTAGACATATAACCTACAATGCGACTAGCGAACGTTCCAATAAAGCTAAGACTACCTCTATACATAAAGTCTTTACCTAAATTATAGTATGTATTTGCTACTAAATCGCAACCATCTATCTTATCGCTAACTTTTTTTAATTTTAACTTTTTACTACCACTAATAATAGCATCTGCAATTCCCTCGTTATCACATTTATGAACTGCACACCTAACAATAGTAATCATAGAACTCGTATCTACAAAAGTAATCATCAAATAAAAATCTTTTTTATTCTCAGACAATTTTCTAGCAAAAAACTTGCCACCACTAGCACTATTAAGCTTGCAAGAACCAACATTAAATGTACTAACTTTAAAGTCAAAAGGTGACTCGTTAAACATAGGAACTTCGCTACCATAATCTAAAAAATTAGAACCTTGATAAAAATCGTTTTTTATAAAACTATTGTATAACCTATCTGCCTCTCCTAAATGTAAACTCTCATTAATTCTCATCGAACCTAAAGACTCTATAATACTTGAATAACTCATCAAACTACCTCACCAATAATAAAATTCCATATAAAACTATCCAACAAATAATCAATATTAGTACTACCTAATTACACAAATAACTATGCATAGTTATATAATCACTATGCTTACTACCATTAGATAAGCCTGTAATCGCACCCATATTAACATACCTATCAACAGAATTAGATAACACTTTAAATGTATCTTTATCAGGATATTTAGAATCTTTCAGTTTAATCCTAACACTTAGACTGCAGTTATAACCACGTTCATATAATTTAAGACCATCAACACCCATGACACTATATTCATATGTTACGTCAACAACATCAAAAGGAATAGAATTCATACCAATATATTTATCTAATGAAGATAATGCATCTCGTACATACCCATTCGCTAAATCCTCAACCGCTTCACGTACAGACATGAACTTTTTATCTTTTAATGAATATAAACATGGTGCAACAACAGTAGTACCTTTAATAATTTCCATGCTACCCCTATCAATACCACCGTCATAAAAAGCCTTAGCATCCTCTTCTGTTTTGAATTTATACACATACCCCTCTTGATACATTAAATTATGACTATCTTTATATGCAAAAACAACATAGTTTTCAAAAATACCATAATATGTCGCATAACCGACTTTAATGTTCTTATTTACCCCATTCAATACTTTAGATGGTGCATTATCTGTTTTCCTATCACTATAATAAAATACTTCAAACTTAGGTTTAAAGTCTAAAATACTCTTCTGTGCCTTAGCAGTTTGAATCATACCCTCTCTAATATGTAATGATTCAATAATACTTTCCACACGCTCTTGAATCGTAGCCAAATCTTATACCCTCCACAACTATAACAAAATAGCACACTCTACCTATATAGAATGTGCTACCTATTAACATTATATTATTATATATTATACATCATACATACAGTACAACAATACTACTTACCAATTATGAGTGTAAACTGCTCATAGTTAAACTCATTTTTAGATATCTTAACACTATCAAACATCTTCTCAGTTACAATGGCACTGTATAAATCTTTAATTTCAATATCTGAAATAGTCTTATCGATAATATAACCACTAGAACTATAAAATTTAACTTTACCACTCTTAGAAAAATCGAATGATACAATCGGTATGAAATCAGTAAAATTAGCTTTCCTATTAAAACCATTATTATCTTTAAAAGAGATTAAATTGTCAAAGAAAAAGTCCTCTAATCTCTCTACAAGATACTCAGTAGTAGCAGATAAGTCATAACGATACCTACTGCTCATAATAGAGTCTACTATCTTCCCTACATCTACAAGACTTATTCTTCGATTATGAGAAACCTTTTTCCATGTAGAAGTGTCGATTGACTTACCTATATAATCCTGTAACTCACTAACAGATGTAATCCCATTATCAACATTAAAAGAATAATCAGATGTAAACTTATAAGTAAACTCCTTATACAGTTGTTGATTAGATGCTACATCAACTGTAAATAACCGATTAAACATAAAATCTCTAAGACTATACCCATATCCAAACAAGCCTAAATAACACGCATCTCTATCTTGACTATCAATACCTATTGATACAATATCGCCATTCTCTTTAATAACACAATGACTAAGATTTAATGCAACAGATAACCCTTTTACATCAAATATTGTACCAGTACGATTATGCTTAGAACGTATCACCATAGGTACTGTATTAGATTTACCACCAATACGAATGTGAGCCATACCCCTATTTCTGATGTACTTATACACATTATGTATTAATATTCTATTATCTCGTAATGCACTCATTCATCAACACCTAACTTAATCATACCATCATCAGACATAGATTGAGAATTATTACTAATCCTCAGATTTAATTTAAGAAACTCACAATCAATTTTATTTGTATTAGTCAATATACTTGAAATATTTAGTAATTTAACCCCACGTTGATTTGTTGACGTAGTAAATACCTGTAAATCAGACATTGAAATCTTACTATAATAAGGAGATGTCACTAAATTATCCTTAAAGTTAAAACAACATACACCAATCAACCCATCTTGAACATACATTGTCTTAGATACTCTACCCATATAGTTATCAATACTCAATGTACTGATATAATCCTGTAATACAGATACCATATTAGGATAGTTGTATTTAATAAATAACTTCAAGAATGAGTCTAAGTCACTACACGAACTACCACACACCTCAGATAATTTACTACAATATTCTTTAAATAAATCCGTATGTGTCTTGTACATGGTATTCCAAACTACTTTACCAATATTCTTTAGTACACTCTGTATAGACAAGAAGTCAGATATCCCATTATAATACAAACCCTCTTCTTTAAGCCTACTATAATTGAATATGTTATTTGTATCAATACATATAACTGCTTTATCTTTATAGTTTATTAACTTTACATCTTCAGGATTAATTTTAAGTCTTACACCCTGTAACCTAAAACTATAATTGAACTGTTTATACACAAATGTAATCGTACCATTAAATGAAACCTCAATACATGACATACGATGCTCCATAGCATTGCTGAATATATTAACAGTCTTATTTAATATAGTTTTATTGTCACGTAATACGTTTCCCATACTAACACACCAATTCAACCATAGAACTCTTATCATAAGAATAGGTCTTTCCGTTTCCCCTATAAGACAAAACAAAACCAATACATTGATTTAAAACTTTACGATTAGTAACACAATCCCTAATAGACTTAAACATTATCTTATTATTAGTAATTGACTTCGTGAGTATATCTAAATCCTCTATATTATTTCTGAAATCAATAGCATGAGTGAGTATATCAGTCTCAAAATCCATACAACACAAACCTAATAACCCATTCTCAGCATACACAGTCCTAGCTAACCTATAATAGTTTTTATCAATAGATAGGTCTGAACATAAATCACCCAACATCGATGTAAAAGCTTCTTTATTATGCTTAACAAATAACTTACTAAATGTATCTAAATCATCACAAAACTCACCAAACTTAGCAGTATAAAATGACATTAAATCTTCAAGTAACCCAAACTTAGAAAATCTGTTAAGTAAATCTTTGTACACAAGATTAGCCATATTATGCAACACTTCACTTATAGATTTATCATTAGGATACATAATAAGTCCATCATCTCGTAACCTACTAAGTTTAAATATATTATTTGTATCTAAACAAATAATCCCTTTTCCCTTATGCTCTACTACCTTGATATCATCTGACTCTGTATAAAGAGAAAGACCATTAATAACATAAGAATACATGTATTCCTTATACCTAAAGTTAAGTATACAACAACTATCCAAGAACATTACAAATACATAAGAGTCTAGATTATCAGCAGAATCTTTATAACCCTTAACTACACGCTTTATTATCGCTTTATTATCTCTCAATAAATTCTTAGCCAACTAATCACCACCCATCAATAGTTACCCTCAATATCTATATTACAAACACATTTACTACTTAAAATTAATCTCATATTCTTATCTAAATGCTTAATATTAGTTGGAATATTATTATTTACTATATCTGATACCGATACGATATGTCTATAATCCTTACCACTACCCTTATATGACATAAGCTTAACAATGTATATGTATGAATAATAAGGAATATACACATACTGTGACATAGTATCATATCGCAATAATGGTAACTTACATGTATCTATCTTCATTTCATCAATAGACGATATGAACTCTACACTCTGTAATGTACGTAAAATAGAAGATACGATATCCCCCATAATGTGTTCCCTCATACAATGTTTAAGTATTTGATTAGTAGTACTATCTCCTATAAACTCTTGAACAGAACCATACCTCATATTAATATTATAACTACCTAATAGTCTGTGTAATATATCCAAAGGACTATCACTACTCTGACCACCAACATATTTCCTACTAAGTGATTTTATTATACCATTGTAAGCATCATCAAATAAATCGTCACTAAACACATCTGAATTATATTCTTCTGTATGAGATAGACCATAAGATATTACATTGTAGTATTCTAACTTACTTGTATCTAAACAATATAATAAGTTCTTACCACTCTCTACCCAAGAGTACATATCCTCAGTAGCACTAATACCTATATGATAATCATTAGTAGAAATAACTGTATCGCCTAAACAATACTTAACCCTAACAGAAACAATGACATCTCTCCGATAAGGATATACTTTGTTTATTAGATAATTTAGTATGCTTTTGTTATCCCTCAGTAAACTCTTCATATACTAAAAAGCACCACCTAATGGTATATCATAATCATTATCAGTCACTATAGATGGCAAGTTAAAATATGTTAAACCAAATCTACCTCTTAAAACATCATCAATAGAAAGGATAACCCTACCATCTTTACCAGACCCAGCCCTAGACATTAAATCAATATTATAAATATAGCCATTATCAGGTGTATACACCTTTTGAGATTTAGTATCATACCTCATCAATGGTAAATGGGTGTTATTAATTAACCTACCCTTGATAGGAATAGCCAATCTAACCTCATCAAAGAAATTTTGAACTACTTGCTCAGTCCTAAGAGTAACCTCTTCCTCTAATTTAGTCATAAAAGCCTCATATACCTGTGTATCATTACAGAAATCATAGAACGAAGTATACGATGTATCAGTAATATCATAGAAATGTAACATCCGATTGATAGCCTCTAAGTTAGTGTTATTAAATGAACTTGTAATACTATTCATAATATTTCTAAGCAACTCACCACTAATACCAACTGAATCAAACCTAGTCGTACCAAAAAGACCAACCCAACGTAAATTGTTATAACGCATCAACTTATTAATATCGATACAATAAAATAAGTTATGTTTAACTTCTACCCATGTATACATATCCCTAGTAGTCTTTAGATGCAATCGAAACGCTTCCCTACGACAAGCTAACCCATCTCTAACATAGTAATGAACCGAGAATGTAGTCGTAATAACATCACGATACGGATATGCTTTTTTAACTAGAAAATTTAGTATATTTTTATTATCACGCAATAATTTACTCATAATCAACCTCAACCACTCTTATCTAGGATATCTAGACTCTACCCATGACTTCTTATCATCTGATAAATTTATTCTAAACTTGTCTTTAGACATCATAGGTAACACTAAATCAGAACCACTATTGCTAGTATACCCCTTATTAACTACATCACTAATTGTATGATAAACAACACGCTCTTTCTTAGCATTACCATGTATTGAACATATCTCTAAGTTACCATAATGTGGTAATACAACCCTATCTTCTTTAATATCTACTCTAGCGACAGCAACATACCCATTCTTATAAAATAAGTTATCTTTACTACCATTAAGTAATCTAACATACGCATTATCTACACTAAGACAATCATTAATATACTCTGGTAACTTAGTATTCATCATCCGTGTGAGTACACCAATTAACTTATTCTTAGTCATTATATCATTCCGTGCGGCATTCCAGCTATTATATGTACAAGGAATGCCAACACCATTAATAAACGATACTAACTCTTCTAATGACAGACCACTACCATTATCAAATAATATATCACAGAAAGACTCAATGTCATCTTCTAATGCAGTATATAAAGAATCCTCTAACTTACCACCTAAAATAAAGTACTTAATATTATTATACGATAGTAATGCATTTAAATCTATACAATAATATAGATTATCACCATCTTCTAACCACTTATACATGCTATCTTCTATACGTAATCGTAACCCAAAATAGCCACTGTACATCCTGCGATTATTAATAAACCAATCTATAAAGAATAAATTATTACCTACACCACCAAGAAGAAATGCCTCTTTAAAGAAATGTAATTGTTTTTCTATCTTACGTAATATCTGCTTGTTATCTCTCAGTAAACCACCCTCATTAATAACTGAACGATTATCCACTAAGGAGTCTATAATGTTTGAGTATCCCATGACTAACCACCATAAATAATATAGGATAATACTTCACGACCACTATCATTATCTTTAATCTTACTCTCCTTACGAGATTTTGGAATAATATCAACAGCTGTAAAACACTCTAAAGATTTAAACTTAATCACAGCATCCTGTACTTTATCTAACTCAAATGTAAATGTATATCCATTCCAGTCTTTCTTCTTAGGATTAACAATGAATCTATCATTGCCAGGGAAACGACTCATATAAATCATATTCTTCTTAGTATCTACACAACAAATACTAATCGTATCATTTGTCATATCTACTGATTTATTACTACTAGGCTTTAACCCTTTTATATTAGACACATATTCTTTTAATGCAATATCTAACCCTTTAATGATTAAATCAGATAACTTCTTGTATGCAGAACCACTCTTAATTACCTTAATAGCATCATCGATTGTTTCTACCTCAACCCCTAATATATCTCTAAAGTCATTTTTAAACTTTTCAGTATACCTCTCATCATCCATAATAAATAACTCTTCACGTTTCAAAGTGTCAGCCAAACCATTAATCATAAAATCAGCTACATCTTTAGCAGAATATTTATTATTTGTATCTTCAATATAATAATATACTACATTATCTGCTTTAAATACATCATTAATATCTAAATAAATAAATCCTCTTCCTTTTTTAGTGTCCTCCTTTTGATGTAATTTAGATACATCAAACACAGGTAGAACCCTCACATGTGTCATACTACCAACACACAGATACAATAGAAAAGTCCAATCACCATGTAATGTAGTATCTTTACAAGATAATAATGCTTTTTCTAATTGTGAGAATACAGATTTATAATCTCGTAAAATACTAGTAGCCTCATTAACTACCTCTTTATTGTTCCTTGTATCTGATAAGGATTCAATAATATTAAAATATCCCATATCTTATCACCTAACTATAATCAGACATAGCACCGCCTATATCTATCTTATACACTTCTAATATCTTATTCCTTAATGTCTTAAACTCTTTACCATGACCTTTAAAATGACACTCAATAGTTGCATGTGCTAACTCATGATAAATCGTACTAATTGATAATTGAGTATCTTTAATAGTATGAATCCCATAATCATATACATGAACATTATGATTATTCACAGAAAACTCTATCAAGCAAGTATCGTCATGATACCAATATGTAACACCTAATATCTTTTTACTACGTCCCATATAAGTATGTATCAATAATATAGGTTTAAATCTATACCCCAAGTCTTCTATATCTTGAATAGCCTGTAGGAATATATCTTTATAACCCATCATCTCATCATCAAGATATAAAGTACTCATAAACTATTACCACTCTAACAAATATAATATCACCAATTATAATACTTGATACCTAAGCACTCTATGACCATTATGAATAACGTCTCCCTCAGCATGACCAGAGAAATCAAATGAAAAACCACCTATGCAATCTAATGTTTTATATTTTGCAATAGCATTATTAACATCATCAAGTGCAAAATCAAATGTATACCCATTCCAATCTTTCTTTTTAGGATTTACAATATAACGTGCATTATCAGAGGTTGCACGACTCATATAAATCATATTCTTCTTAGTATCTACACAACAAATACTAATCGTATCATTTGTCATATCTACTGATTTATTACTACTAGGCTTTAACCCTTTTAAACATTTAGTATATTTATTAATAATAACAGGTAGATACTTCTCTAGTTCAGATTTATAAGTCTTATATAACACACTACTGCTATCTAACAAATCTGCTTTTAAATCAGCCATAGTAGTAAATGTATATCCAAATGTATTTGATAAGAAACTTTTTAATTCATTTAAATTATAATCATCATACCATGTCGCTTTATCATCTAATGCCTTAACTGTTAGCTTTAACAAATAAACAAGAATCTCATCAACAGTAGAAACCTTTTTACCATTAACTAAGTAATGTGAAATAGTATCTGTTTTGATAATATCTTTCATATCAGCATAAATAAAAATGTGACCTTTATTATCTTCTCTTTCATGTAATGTATCAATGCTATACACAGGTAATAACTCAACAGTCCCATACCAACCACAATCTAGTGAAAGATATAACCTATTAACATCATAAGGTACGACATCTGTACTCTTAGATAATAATGCTTTCTTTAACTGATTAATGATACCTTTATAATCACGTAATAATGTCCCCTCATTAACCCTTGTACGCACTAATGATTCTATAATTGTACTATAATTTGACATATCTACTTAACCCTTACCTTACTTAATAATACACTCTCTTGTATTGTATACCTATCTGTACTATCGATATCCAATACCTCAAAAGAACTACCCTCATTAGAAATTACATACACGCTACTACCATCCTGTAATGTATAAGTATTGCCGATTAATTTATATGACTCATCTAACTCTTCTACCATAGAATCAATGTAATCGTCCATATCATCATCAATACCATCATCATCTGCATCACGTACATCCCATGAATACTCACAATCAGTGCAGAAATAAGACTCACCATCATTATGTATATTAATATTAGTACTACCACATTCAGGACACTTAATAGCCTTACCATCTCGTAAAGCTTCTAATTCCTCTTGACTTAATTTATTTGTATTAGTATCTTCTGTACCCATATCCTCTTCCTCTTGATTAGAAGTATCGTCTACAACCTCTTCTGTATCAGTTGTATCCTCTTCTTTACTCTCAGAAATATTATATGCATTAGTATCATCAATAGTCATATCACTATTGGTAATAGTACTATTGGTAAATACAATCTTCATGAACTACCCCATATTGAATTAAAAACACCTATATATTAAAAATACTGTACTGTACAATTATACAACTATACAGTACAGTATGATATCAACTATCTAAATAATTATTACCTAAATCAGTTATTATGTTCTAGATTTAATTTTAAATCTATCAGGGTCTTTTGCCTTACCAGTTTTTGCTCTGGCTCTATCCCAAAGCATTTTCCTTTTTGACTGCTTATTAAGTGAAACCTTAGCATTAGAACGTGCTTCATCTTCGGCTTTCTTAGCTAAATCGTGACCTAACTTTTTATTTTGTTTAGCCACCTTACTAGAACGTACTTTATCACCAGCCTCTTTAGCCTTTTTATCATAATAAGCCTGACGTTTTTCTTTAGCTTCTTTCTCTTCTTTAGGAGTCATCCTAACTCTAACTTTCCTACCATTCTTAGTAGTCCACTTAAAAGCAACCTCAGAAATGACTTCCTCTACTACTACATCATCAAAACTAATTGCATCAATTTTCTTATTTGTTTCCAAAGAACCTACTCCTCTACCATCTGTACTATGAAGTGTACCTGTTGGTGTAGAAACACCACCAACATCTGTACCCTCTTCAGCATCATTATCTTCATCTTCTAATTCAGCATGTGTATGACTACTATCTGATTCATTAATAGGAATTGCTTTACCATCACCTATAAGGGTATAACCACAACCCTCATTAATCTCTATAGCATGTAATCTAAACAAACCCTCTAATACAGATACCTCAATATCACTAGCGAACTTCTCGATATCGTCATCATCACTTACTGTGTATTGTACATAGTATGAACCACTGTTATCATTCGATTCAGACATATGATAATAATCTGGTAACTTTAATGACAAGTCTTTCCTCATTGTATCTAAATCCTGATATACACCCTCATTATCTACAATAGAGAAAATACACTCAACGATATTACCACTCTTAGTTACTACTAATCGCTCAACTTTAAAGTCTAACCTATCATCTAATTTATCATATGTATCTTTAAGGTTATTTTCAATTTGACGATATAATACTTTTAACCTTGTATCACTAGCATCCCTATATTTATACCAACTAGTAATTACTGCATTGGTATTCTTTTGAATATACCCATCACGATACAACACATCATCAGTATAACGCTCAATATCTTTTTGCAATGTCTTACAACTAGATACTACAAAAGCTGTTACACTGTTAGAATCAAAACTACCCTGTAATGCTAACTCACCACTAACAATAAATGCTTGTATTGTATCTGCGTCCAATAACCACTCTACTGTAATATTAGGATTTACTTTAGATGTTACTTTAATACTCCTCATAGAAGATAGTGAGTTATTACCAAATAATGTATCAAATACATCTTGATTTCTAATCAACAACCCACGTAAACATAAGTCTACTAGACCTACATTATCTGTATTCTTAGTTACCTCTACTGTAGCACTTCGACTACCATATACTAACTCTACAAGAATACCCTTATCAGTGATATCAGATAGATACCACTCTACCTTACCCAATGAAGTATAAATAGTATTAGATTTAACATTTACAAATGCATTGAAATCTTTCCCAATACTCATAAGAATATACTTAGAGATATAAGCATTAAACTTACTATATGATGTAATAACAGTTGGGTCAATAATCTTTACAGTATCTTTATCAAAAGACTTAGTATGATTTAAAATCTTAAATACAAACCCATTCTTTTGAATGTTATCTACATCTAACTCCAAATGAGTAACGATACCCTCTGTATCAATATCTACAATATAATCACCATCATCACTCATAAATGGTAACATCTTATATAACTTAGTACATTTAAATGCGTTCTTAGTAATCTCATCAAAATCATCAATAGATACGATATCTACATCCATTTGACTAATTGTCTTACTCTTATAATTAAATGTACAATGATACTCTACTACACCTTTTTGTAATTTAGATTGTGTATCATTCCTAGTATATCGTAATGCAAAACCATCCCTACCTAATGTAATCTCAAAATCACTAGCATTACCACTAGCCTTAGAAGTCTTTACATTCTTAGCAGATGTTGTATTTGTACCACTACCAATCGTACTACCACTCTTAGGTGCTTGTGTCACACTATTTTTAGCTACTGTACTATTGTTGCTATTACCTAACAGACTAGCCACATTATTATATGCTGTCTTATCATCACTATTACGCATATAAGGTTTTTTAATCTGATTAATAATATCAGGATTAGCTAAAATATAGTTTTGATTGTCTTTACTAAACTGACTACTTGAACGTGTTACATCTATAGTAGCTTTATAACCATCAACATCTGCTACTAACTGTTTAGCACTATCTGCCCTCATAAACTTAATTTCAAAATCATCAATAAAACGATTTAATTTACCAGAAGTACTCAACACTGTATTAGGTATACATATCTCACCTTTATATATCCTATCCAATAAATGTGAATCTGTCTTAATCCCATAAGACTTAACTAGTTTAGTAATATCTCCACCAAATGATTTTTTAGCTGTATCATATAACTTCTCTACATTAGGTACTACATACCCTTCTGTTAATGCATCATATCTATCTACTATATTAGACCATACCTCTTGCTTACTATTAAGCAATACATCAAAATCATCTCGTAAAAACTTAATGAAATTAATACACCTATCACATACAATATGACCATCTATCTCATATGTATTCTTAGCTTGTGTATGGCATACCTCACACTCTTTAGTCTGTACGTCATCATACACAGCATTAGCTAAAGATTCATTAATATACTTACGAATCTCCCTATCCTTAAATAACTCTTCCATATTACCTCGTATACCTTTACTAAATATATACACAAATAAATGAATTAAACCTTATAAATTGTATATTTTTACCTAACACAACATTACTAAACATTACAATAAGATAAAGACTATAATTTACTAAATATTACAATATCTTACAAAATGTTACAATGTAAAATGATTGTGAAACTTTACTATACTATTATATATTATACACCACTAGATATATAGTAGATAAGCCATTAGTAAATATAACCATCGTTCTCCAAGAAGTAATTAGGTTGACCAACCTCAACATCATTAGTAGGGTACCACTTAACCATATACATATTACCCCTCTTACCTCTCCACTGACTTTGACCATCCCCATACATATAGTACTTGTAACTCATCTCACTCATGTGATAGGCTGTCATACTTATAGAAGTCATACACCTAAATCCACTTCGCTTACTATAATCATTGTAAATATCAGGAGGTATAAAGTTGCCACTTGTCCCTAAATTACCATTAGGTGATGTCCAATGCACATCAGGTACATTTCTAGCTAATTCTCGGGTATTATAATATTTATTATAAGTAATGTTGAAACCATTACCACCCCATATACGCTTGTCAAGATTACCATTCTGCTCAAAGTTGTAAATATAAAGTGATGTTGAGTATGCATACCTATCCTTTGTAGAGCCTAATAGTTCTGAACCCAACTGCCATTCAGCAGAACTACGACCATCATTAAGTAATGATAAATCATAGAAACACACTGGAACAAAACAATACACAGTAAAGATTCCAGAATTACCACTCCCAGATGTCAACTTAACACTAAAATGAATAATTAACATGAAAGAAGAATAGCCATTATTTTTAAAACGCTTAGAATCCACTGAAAAACTGGCACTATTACCAGAAGTAAAAGAGTAATGTCTAACAGGCTGACCATACCCATAAAGAGTATGTCCCCTCTCAGAAAAATCATCAACTTTCTCACTAGCAAAGTTACCTAACCCCTCAACTGTATAAATATTATTATACTTATCCTTATATTTTAATGTCCCCTTATCAAACCTTAAATCATGTTTATTAATAATATAACTATTTAAATACATCTTATCTGATGGAATACGAACATCTCGGTTTTTATCTATATCTTCAACCATTGAACTATTAGATGCAGAAAACATAGAATTGACACCATTTGTTCCTTTAAAGAATAAGAAATATCTCCTACCACCATCAGGATAGTTATCTTTATTACCTATACTATACCTTAGTTTGTAATCATCAGAAAGTGTATTCAAAGGATGCACCATATCAGTACTTAGAAATGAATCTGACATTGTATTACTTGTGCCACTGCTATCATAGACATATGGTCTAAATAATGTATTCCCAACCTTACCATTACTATAATTATATTTTAGTCGTATATTACTCTTAAAAACTTTATCGCCCATACACACCACCTACAACAAAAAATGCATAGTATATCTCAACTATGCATTATGTAAACTTATATTTTTTATTTATCTTCTGTAGTGCTTTCTGTATCAGCCATAGCATTTAGAACAGCTTCATTTTCAATAGCCTTAGACTCTTCATCACTAGCTAACTCTTCTTCACCATTCTCATTAGTTTTAATAGCCTTAGCTTTCTCTAATAGTTGTTGTTTACGTTTCTCTAAAGCATCTTCAATCTCTTCTTTAGTGATGATACCTTTTTCTACTAATAACTCCTCAATGACTGCATGTCCCATTTGTACAGGGAATACTTGATTAGCGTACATAGAATTGATATCTTCCATCAAATAATGGTTTGTCTCATTCATACGCTCAAAAATTTGTTGCATAACCTCAACAAACTCTTTACGCTTAACACTACGATTTAACTCTTTACTACCTTTATCAGCAAAAGCAACTACTTTCTTATCTTGTTTTGTATCTTGATTGTCTACCATCCTAGTATACTACCTTTCTTCAATTCATCTATTGTATCTGTATAATAAATCTTACGTTTATTATGTTCATCATAATTAGATATAAATTCTTCCAACATACCAACGTCTTTATCAGTACCATATACTTGTAATTTCTGTACGATTGTATTGTCTCGTTTTAATCTATGATATGCTTTATCATAACCAACACTACCAGCTGTATCACTATCAAAAGCCACAATAAACTTATTTGACATTGATAACAATATCTCACCCTGTAATGAGTTAACATTAGATGTCTGCATTGCTAACACATTAGGATATATTGAACGCAATACATCAGCGTCATATAAACCCTCAACAATAACTATCCAATCACCATATTTAAAATTAGAGTCTATCATATCAAAACCATACATAGATTGTAACGCACTATAATCTATGAACTCTTTTTCTGTTATTCCCCTAAATACACATGATACTGGTTTATTATTTAGTGTATTAAAAATAACCAACACAGCACCACCCATATTTTTAATAAAGTTATGATGAAAAGGAGTTAAAGAGTTCCTCAACCCTAACTTATTGATATCACAATACCGAAGTAACCGATAATTATTATAGTTATAATGTCTAGCTAATTGAACGTATTTACTAGAATCTAACACACTATCAGCACGTAAATCACAAACACTAGGTAACTCATCATACAGAACATTTAACACCTCTAGCTTAGATAAGTATCTTTCATTATTAGTATTGTACGCTATACTCTTCTTATGTTCTAAAATACTATCTACGTCAATGACTTTCATAAGCTACCACCAATACCTAAACCAAATCAATGTTGATAATGATTATTAATAATCCACTACCAACACATCACCTAACACACAATCTGTTGTAATGAAACCTTTTTTACGTAATGTTGTAGCACTATTCCTATACATAATACCATCCATAGTAATATGACTACGATAAGAACTTGCTTTTCCACAAACATACTCAGTGATACCATGAGATTTAAATGTATCATCAAACTTAAAGCTACCACTAAAAGCATCATTGTACCCATCCCTTTTAGGGTTATCACTTAAAAACAAAGCATTGCTATAAAAATAACCACAAGCAACTTTGTTAATGGGCTGTGCAATAGTCCTATCATATCTATCACATATATGCCTAAAGGAATCTACACAACCATTTGTATGCTTCACATCAAAAGTGTTTTGTAACCCAAAAGCATAATCACTCTCATCAGTTATATTAAAGTTATCTAAGTTAACTCGTTTCTTAAACAACTTACTAAAGAAACCACGACTATCTTTCTTAGTAATATCTTTTAAAGAAATAGGTTTACCCCTATACAAAGAGTAATCATACCATGTATCAACACCAAATATCCAAGTATCTTTAGTTATGATAGGGTTACGTGGTAGGTATAATCTATGATTTTTAAACTTCTTATCAGTATCATAAAACTGACCTACCTTATCTACAAAGACTGAATTACTATAATACTCTATATTACTTACATTAAACAATACTTTAGTATGTATATTATGAGATTTAAAAGAAGTATCTAAAAACTCAACAAATTCAAGAAATCTAATAGTATCCGAATAAATACCACCATTTAAAATTAAGTAATCAATAGTATCAGAATATCTACTAACAAATTGAGTAAAAATAGAACTAAAATAGTCAAACGACTCATTAAGCCATGTCTCTTCACCAACAAGACTACTAATCTGAATATCACTTATATAAGCTACTTTCATAGAATCACCACCCTACTTAAATAACCCATATATTAAAGAAACTTCATCATCCAAAGTGCATCCATCAGTATTAATCAATAAATCAAAAGATTTAAAATCAATATACAGATAATCTTGACTATCTGACAACACTCTCCGACAAGCCTCTAAGACATTAGTCTCTTTTCTATCTCTAAGCCTTGACAACATACGTGTTAGACTAGTGTATGCTGTATTATAAAGATATACACCAATAACCCTATCTCCATATTTAGCTTTCAATTTTTCGTATTGAGTATTTGTACCACAAAGAACATATACTTTACTACTATTATCTGGTATATCCCCAACACCATAGTACTTTGTATCGCCACCAACAACAGAATAATACTCTACAATACAAAACTCATTTTTCATTACTTTTCTAGCAAAATCATCTCTACTACAGAAATGATAGTCAACACCATCAACCTCACCAATACGCATAGGTCTTGTAGTTGTAATAACAAACCTCTCAAAAATATCAGGATATTTTTTTAATAAACAACCCATAACACTATCTTTACCTGTACCACCCTTACCACATAAGAATAGTATCCTACCATCTACCAATCAACCATCACCACCAATACAACCTCAATAAAGTAACTCGTCAGAACCCCTACGAATACTTGAAATAATATCATACTCAGAAACAGGTTTATAGCCATTGACAAATGAACTTAAATTCATCCCACTACCAAATAAGCGTTGATAATTGCCAATACCACTAGCTAATGTGAACATCTTAGACATTGTAGCATTTTCATAATCAACACACAGCCTAATAATCTCATTAGTACATAAAGTAACTTCTAAAGTATCTCTAAATAAAACCTGTACATTAAATTCATTCTTACAATATGTTTGATACATTTCCTTATCAAGAACTGCATCCCTCTTAGTTGACACAGATGACACATACTGATTAAACCTATCTAAATCAGATTTACCCAACAATATTACCTTATTACCATTTAAAGTGCCTAGTAATGATAAATCACCAACACCACCAACGATATAGACCTCATCGTCATCTGTAATAACTGTATTCCACATTGTAGATACAAACTGATTATGTAATTGTGAATCTATACCAGATACTTTATTAGCACCACTCTTACTTAGGTGTAAATCAGAAATAAAATACTTCATACCTACCACCTACTCAGAACACAATAATGCATCAATCCTACCAAAACACTTAGTGATAATATACATACAATCGCCTTTATGAATAGTAGGTACAATTACAATCTTATCTACAGCATTAACACTCTCTAATGCTTTCAATAATGAATTTAAAGCCTTCGGGTTAATCATAAAAGACGTACCCTCTCTATTTGTATCATCATCTAAAATCATAGACAACGCTTTCTTAGTATCATACTTAATATTATTATCTTCAATATCGTTATATGAAATCTCTACTTTATTAATAACCATATCTACCTCACCAAAACCTATTTACCAGTACTACCACAACCACCACTACGTGTATTGTTAAGTACATTATCATTTGTAGCTTTTAAAAACTTAGAGAATACACCCTGACATACCCTATCACCCTTTGTGATAGTAACGTCAAAAGGATAGAAATTATAAAAGGCTACACCAATATTACCTTCATTATCTTCATTATTATAAAAATCTCCATCCACAACCCCAACACCATTAGAAAGAACTAAACCTTTCTTAATCGGACTAGAGGAACGATTATAAATATATAATACTTCATCGTCACCCATATATGACTTAATATATGTCTTAATCATTGTAGGTTTAATTGCTTCTTTATAACTATTAAAAGAGAAGTGCAATAATGAATGTAATAAATATTTACCAACCTGTTTCCACAAAGACGGAATAACAACATCATACGGAGCATAGAAATCATACCCAGCACTATGTGTTGTACTTCTAGTAGGTAATTTACAATCAAACTCTACACCACTAGAACACACCTCAAAACCTCTCTTTGTATCATCAGAAATATCCTTAATATTAATTGATACTTTAGACAAATCAATACCCAAAACCCAAAACCCAACCTTTCTACAATAAGAACTGTACTAAAACCAAATAATGAATTAATTGGTCTTCAACGTAATCTATTGCATTATACCTAGCTTTAAGATTGTCTACAACTAAATGTACCACAAAAATAGACACGATGTGAGAAGAAAACCCGAATACAACACAAAAAGGTATGCAATACAAGAAACAATGTACAAAAAGATGATAAAAATTCTTACCTTTAGTTGTAGCTAAGAACTCACTTTGTAGTACATAATCACCAATTAAATGACAAGCAACCAACTGCAACACTGTCTCAACCAAATAATCCACCACCAATCTATAAAAAATACGCTAATATACAGTACTATTATACTACATATTAGCGTATTTATCTACTTTACCTTTCTTCATCTCTCATCAATTCAATAATATCATTCACTGTTTTTTCATGGAAATCGTTATTAGCAATATATTCAAAAACTATTTTATTATCACCACATTTTAAAATGCGAATACCATTATTAAAATCAATTTCATTTTCAGTAGAATGTATCAAGAATTTTAGCACTATATAAAATAAAGTATTTTTGAAACCATCAAACCACTGATTTGAATCTTTTACAAAAATTTCTTTTCTTGTAATTCTCATTTTGTTTCCTTTTTAACTAAAATTGGTTTTGTCTTTTGTTTCCTTTTTAACTAAAATTGGTTTTGTCTTTTGTTTAATTTTTATAGGTTTAATATATCTTCCCTGTATTTTACCACAGGGAAGATATACAGAAACTTCTATATTATAATTGTGCTTCAATAAATTCCTCCATCAGCATAACTTTAGCATAATGTTTTCGCATATAATATTCTTTATATTGATATAATAAACCCATAATATTATCTTTATCAGAACTAGAAGAAATTACAATTACATTATTATAAATAGACACGTCAATTTTAATTTCTTCATTATATTTATCAGCTTTAAAGACAAATATTTTAGTAAAAAATCCAACATCAATTTTATAAGAATAGCCATAACATTTTTTATTATCAATATTATCATGAAGTAGTGGATAATTTCTTTCATCTTCATCGACTAAATCAAAAAATGTTTTAGCAAACTCATCATTTTTAAATGGTAAAGTAGTTCTCTGTGTTCTTAGTTTTTCTAACAACGCATCAGCCATTTTTTCACTCCCCCTATGCTTTATAGTCTTAATTCAGACTCATCATCAAAAGTAACTGTTACAAAATCATATCCAAAATTGCCACACTCATCACTTACAATGCTACACCTAATAGAGGTAACAACCCTACCATCTCTATAATAATATTCAGTAAAAATACCAACATAAGACTTTAAAACATCAAATGAAAGAGATGTAATATCATCAGACATAATGACAATAGAACACCATTTATTACTAACTGTATCATACACAAACAATGACACACTATACACAAAATGTACATTCTTACGATAATCCATCAACTCTTTATACAAGTCTTCAAGATTGTTAAAAATCTTAGAGGAATGAAAGCATGTATCATCTTCATCTACAGCAAAATATAATAACATAATTTAATCTCCTATTAATTAGTTATCACCACGTGCTTCAATACGACTATTTAATTTATCTTTATAAGCCTCAACATCAGCATGTAATTTATCAATGAAACTATCTGGCACAGTTGTACTATCTTCTAACACAGCTTGCAATAATTCAATGTCAACATTCTTTTGCAAGTCTTTCATGGCTTTATATGAGTTATTTTTATCATCATTAACACCCAAAGCACCCCCTTGAATAACTGTAGAAGTGTTTAGAAATACACCATATACCTTATACAAAAGAACTACAATCTCACTAATAGCTAAGCTAATCTGAACTACCTTAGTAGCAACCTCTTTAGTCTTACCTAAATCATTTTCAATTTTAACAAGACTACCCTCAGTACTATTAATACTTACCAACATCATGTCAAAGTAATACAAAATTTTATTAATTAAACCTACCATATACACCTCTTATTAAACATCATTAGGGTTAAAGAAATAGTATTCATCCCAAAACTCAGCATTTTCACGTGCGGCTTGTCGTCTATCACTTTCTTCAATTTCATACTCTAAATCAGAAATACGTTTATCCTCAAACCAACCCTGTAGCATTAAAAATGCTGTTACACAATTCTGAATACAACTTTTATTACTAATTTCTACATCACTATGTAATAACATCTCATTGAATGTAGCAATAACTAGATGTAGAATATAAGGTCTTTCATACAATGCATCCATGTAATCATTAAAGTACAATCTACCATCACGATAATCAAAACGCACATCATTAACAATAAAAGAAATTTTATCTTTGCTTTTATTTGTTGCAATAACTACCATACCATGCAAATCACTTACACGTTTATAGTCGATATCATCTTTCAATGATTGTAAAAAATCATCACAAGCAGAACATACTAAACCAAAAGTACCTACATAATCGCCAATTCTGTAATCTTCTTGCATTTTAACAGCCATAATCTAATCCCCTTTTATATTATCTACTCTCTATATAATATAACACAACTTTACCACTAGATAAAGACTTTTGAACATCTATTACACGTTGATTAGGTGAACCTCTAAACTTTAATGTAATATCCCTATGTTCTAACTCAAACCTACCATCTACTAGAACATCAATATACTGTAATAACTCTTTGGTGTTATCACGTTGTAGTAATTCTTCAAAAGTAAAGCCACTCCATAGGTATATTTTTGAGAATTTTACCTCTGTATGAACTTTTTTAACAAGAGGTAACACAATACTCACGTTGCTATCTAAACAAGGCTCTCCGCCTAAAATACTTAAATTTCTTTGTATTCCATTCTTTGATAATAAACGAATGATATCATCAACATAGGTATTAGGTAATTCTAAACCACCATTAATATCCCATGTATCTGGATTATGGCAACCATCACATCTATGTCAATGACAACAGCCTTGCACCCAAAAGGAAACACATACACCTTCCCCATCAACTATATCATTTTCTTTTAGTCCTGCGTATCGTAATGACTGTTCCAAAAATACCACCCCCTTTAATTTTCTCTATTAGTTAAGAATTCTTCATAAGAACATTCTTTCAAAAAACCACCATAAAAATTATACCCATGAGATAAATGTCTTCTAACAGTTGTACGTTTTAAATCATGTTCTAAACAAAAAGATTTTAAATTGTTATAATAATGTTTTTTATTATCCAAATCAATGTGATAAAAACAAATGCCTTTCTGCTTATTAGATGCCTGTTCAGACATTGTTGCCCATGTTATATTACCAATAACATAACCCTTATTAACATCAATCCTTTCTAAAGTAGTATTCTTTAATCCATACTTATCTACATGCTCTAAGAACGATGAAAAACAATTATCATAAAAATCAATAAACAAATCAAAATCAGTAGTTAACCCTCTACCACCATAATGACTATAATTATGTGTTGTTTGAGAATAGATTCTATCTTTCATAGAACCCCATTTATTGTAAAATGATGTAAAAAATTCATGCTCTCTATCAACTAAGAAAGAACAGTTTTTATGTGATAATGCAGTCCCATTAATAGAACCTTGAGGAACTTTCCTAAATCTACCACAACAGTTACATTGTAATAAAACGCACTTTACTACCCTACCATTAGGGTACACATAATCGTCTACATACCCAATGACACTAAAATCACCATAGTCATTTTTTAACATAATAATTTAACTCCTTGCACCCAAAAGGAAACGCATACACCCTCCCCATCGACTATATCATTTTCTTTTAGTCCTGCGTACCGCAACAACATCACCACACTTTCGATACATATTACATCTTCTAAACAATAATATAAATGTACGTTTAATGCTAAGACTAGGAACTACAATAGGTATAGCCATCAACGGAATTGGCTTTTCATAACCATTTAGAACTTTACTAAAAACCATACGTAAATCTTCATCTGACATGGAATTTATTTTAGCAATTACTTTATCTTTATATGATTCTATATCCATGAACTAATCACCACATCTCTAATAAATCATCATATGAAATGTTGCCATTAGCAACATCTAAAGATAGTCTATGAGGATTATTAACATCAAAGACATTTGACTTTATACCATACTTTTTATTAAGAAACATACACAATGCTGTAGCAGTACGCTTATTACCATCTAAAAAGACTTGATTAGTAACAAACATATAATATAACCTACAATCTTTATCTTTATCTGTAGGATATAATTCATTACCACCAAATGTTTGAAAAACACCTCCAACAATAGAGGATAATAATCCTTTATCCCTAATGCCATGAATACCACCATAAACATTTATGACGTTTTCATGCATAGAAATCACCTCAGTGACACTAATATGTAACATAGTTAATTATCCTCTTTAGCCATCTTTTTAAAATCCTCATCATATTTAGAGAAAATGTTACGTATAAGAGTAGCATCACTTCCACTAAACCCAACAATATCTAAATCTTTATACTTTTTATTTTCTTGTATATCTACAAGAATTTTATCTTTTGCATCCATACTATCACAACCTATTCACCCTTAATAATAACTTTAGCACACTCTACTAAATCTAAATCATTATCAATTATCATCTGCACTACGAATTGTAGTGTACTATAGTTATAACATGTATTCTTAGATTGAACACTAAAAGATTCAACCCCATTTATAGTATCAATAATCTTAACATCAATACCTACTAAATCAGCAGTATCTTTACCATCATATTCAAAGACATAATCCACAGTATATTCAATGCCGTCATCATTCTGTTTACAAGATATGACCATAGCACCATCCTTAACTACTATTGTACATTTACCACCAAACAAATATGTAGAATATCTCAATAATAAACTTTGAATAAATTCATTGCTAACCATAGCTACACCCCTTCTTTGAATTTAAAAGTATATGTACTATGCTCAATACTCAATTCAAAATCTTCTAACCCATATTCCTCTTGTACCTCTAAGTACTCAGCTTCAGCATCTTCTCTAGTAGCATATACACCCAACAAAGGAGAACTGAACACATCAGATGTAGTAAATAGAATATATACGTCTTGCTCGTAACTATTAGATTTCATAATAACCACCCTTTAATAAAAAAATATACTTTAGGTATAAGTCATTACCTATACCTAAAGTATACCAAAGTTTACAACACTTTACAAGTACTAAACAATACTCACATAATCAAATTTAACTTTTGATGGTCTATACACCAAAGCTTCTGAACCATCCAACGTATAAATGCCACACAACACATCATCACCTAGTACACCATACACTTCTCTCATCTTTTGTACAACTCTAGAATCAATGCCATAATTCTTTTTAATAAACTCAGTTAATTTCTCGGTATACACACTCACTAATCCCTTATTAGGTGTACCTATATCTGTTGTAATATATCTATCAGGAGAATTATATGTACCTCTACTACTATCCTGTGTAGTATGTCTTACAAATATCCTAACCTTATGATTTAATTCATTATATCTAATGAAACTATACCTAAGATAATTTAAAGAAACATAATTCTCTGCACTGCCATCAATAATAATATTCATATTATCTGTAGCAGATGCACCCAACTTCCACATAATCCCACCCAGGAAAGCATTGCTATCACCATTTACAGGTGACGTACTAGTAATAACATACGTCTTAGGACTATCCTTAGTCTTAAAGTTTGTCAACATATACTGGTTATCTTTATTAATCTTAAACCCATCACGTAATAATACATTAAAATCAATCGCATCTTCAGTCAATGCAACATTAAATTCATTGATAACTGTATCAGTATACCCATACAACTTAGCCTTAGCTACTTTCTTACCGCTAGGAATGTTGTATGTAAATGTCCCATCCTCACCAATCGTATATCTAACATCATCAAGAGAAAACATCGCATGTGGTGACGAAGTAAATACAACCTTACCTACTGACCTCTCATACGTTAAATCTAAATTAACATTAGACATACCACTAACTAAACACTCTAAAACAGATGATAATGTAGTATCTTTACAATAATAACCTTTAACATTCAAAGCATGTTTAACATCATCATAAGAAACTGCTGTACCACTACCACTGTTACGTATACTACGAACATCTTTAGCAACTTCTCTTAGTACGTCTACTATATTACTTTCTAAACTATTCCCCATATATACAATAACCTACACCACTTAATCTAAATGAAGTACCCTATCTTTAATCTCCTCTGTACGACCTTGATTAAAGAAATTTGTACCCAGATAACCACACGTGCGGCGACATACGTTCATTGTATCTTGATTGGTATTCCCACAATTAGGACACTCCCAATACAAATGACCTGTATCACCCTTAATCTGAATCTCACCACTAAAACCACATTCTTGACAATAATCTGATTTAGTATTCAATTCAGCATACATAATTGTATCATAAATATATTTAATAATATCCAATACAGCTTTAATGTTATTCTGCATATTAGGTATTTCTACATAACTGATACAACCACCAGGACTTAATGCTTGATATTCACTCTCTAATTTGAGTTTTGTAAATGCATCTATCTTCTCACGAACATTAACATGATAACTATTAGTAATATAACTATGGTCTGTTATATCCTCTATCTTACCAAATCGTTGCTGTAAACACTTAGCGAACTTATAAGTAGTAGATTCCAATGGAGTTCCATACAAACTGTATCCGATATTCTCTTCATCTTTCCAACGATTACAAATATCATTCAATCGTTGCATAATAGCTTTACCTAACTCCATACCATCTTCTGTTGTATGACTCTTATTGATTAATGCCATTACACACTCATACAAACCAGCATACCCTAAACTAGCTGTAGCATATCCATTATGAATTAAATTATATAAAGTCTCACCCTTATCTAACCTAGCTAATGCACCATGTTGCCACAAGATAGGTGCTACATCACTTGTTGTATTCTCTAACCGATTAATACGTACCTGTAACCCTTTATGACACAATTCGCATCGTTCATCTAATATTTCATAGAAGTGAGCCATAACAGAATCTATGTCAGATATATTACTAGCCTTGCAATCTTTAATAGTTGTTAACGCTACATCTACTAAATTAACTGTAGCTACTCCAACGTTAAATCTCCCCCAATATTTAGATTTGCCATCATAATCTAATGCCTTAGCTATATTACCAAACGTATCTGTAAAAGTATCAACTGACAAGAAACTACGGCAACCCATTGAACTAAACACATCGCCATCTTTGAGTTCTTTCATTCTCCTCTCTGATATATAATCAGGTACTAACCTCTTAGCACTACATTTAGCACTCAATTCTGTTAGATACCAATAGCGACTATCTTCATGAATATTATCTTCCTCTAATACATAAATTAACTTAGGAAATGCCGGACTAATATATACACCCTTTTCATTCTTGAAACCTTGTATACGCTGTTTTAACATCTCTTCAATTAACATAGCTAATTCATCTCGATACTCAGTCTCACCACCTAAGTACATGAATACAGTAAGGAAAGGACTCTGACCATTTGAATTTGTAAACGAATTTATCTGATAGTTGAATGTCTGTATAGCATCCTCTACTTCTTTTGCTAAATCACGCTTAGCATACTCAACTACCTTACTATCGTCTAATCCCCAACTCTTATACTTGCTAACATACCAATCATAACTATCTCTCACAAACGGTGCTAAATGACCTAAATTAACACTACAACCACCATAACTACTAGATGTTACAGCTAATACAACCTGACTTGCTATTGTACTTGCAGTCAGTATCCTCTTTGGTTTATCTATCCGTACACCATTGATAACTGTCCCATTCTGCAACACATCATTTAAATTCACTAGTTCACAATTATGCATCGGCTGTACTAGATAATCCATATCATGTATATGAATGAGTCCACGATTATGTGCATCTACCACATCTTTAGGTAGTAACTTACGCTTACCTATATCTGTACTCACGATACCAGCTATATAATCTCGTAACGTAGTATTTAATTTTACATCTTTATTACTATTCTCTGTATTCCAATACTCACTATCACCACTTAGTAACTCTTGTAACTCACTATCAATTAAGTTGCCTCTCTCTTGATTCCTTTTATCCCTATAGAGTATATATGCCTTAGCTACATCATTATACTTACTATCTAATAACGTATTCTCTACAATATCTTGTATATCCTCTACACCCAATATTCTATCATCTATTGCATCATACTCATCTAATATAGTATTAATAGCATCATTACATACATTAATATACTCACTATCTATACTATCATGTAAACTACTATACGCACTCAACATAGCATTGAATACTTTACCACTATCAAATACTACAACTCGTCCATCTCGTTTTAAGACCTCATTTTGACCTACTATCTCTTCTGTTATCAACACAATCCTCCTATAATCAAAACCACACTATTTTATAGTATCAGTATAATTTTAATCATAATCTAATCCCTTTTATTACCATTTAGGTCTTACTATATATAGTATACATTATAACACATAATCACAATATATAGAATGATTTTGTATTTATCTGTTTATCTATGTCTACATTTGTTTAGTTGTGTTAAATGTAATGTTATTAACTATTATCCCCATTTACCATCTACCATAAGAGAAATACTCAACTTCTTTAGAACTAACCCTAGAACTAACCTTAACTGAAATCATGTCTTTTAATCTAAACATTATATATCTTCCCAACATATTCACTATCTCTACCTCTCACATTAATCGCCCATTTTAATCTCAACCAACCTTGCATTGGTCTCCTTATATTAATATCCTTATATTAATATCCTTATATTAATATCCTTATATTAAT